>Ga0123519_10003283_pt1 | contig 26842 bp, 21 predicted proteins | sample YelNatPaOPRAMG02_FD_87396 | JGI IMG/M metagenome (GOLD analysis project Ga0123519, IMG submission 87396) | Hot spring microbial communities from Yellowstone National Park - Yellowstone National Park OP-RAMG-02 (version 2) | ecosystem: Environmental > Aquatic > Thermal springs > Hot (42-90C) ...
CATTACCAGATCCTTTAGGTACTTGTGCGTATATTTGAAAATAAGACCCGCAAAGAACACGGCAAGAGATATTTTTACAGGTTCGTGCAGACCCTCTTTTATGATATCCATATGCAGACTATTCGTAACAACGAGAGAGAGCAGACCCATAAAGAAGAGGAATATCTCCAGATTCTCTTCGACCTTATGAATCAGGAATGGCAGGAGGAGAACCATCAGCAATATGACAGAAAGTGCAATGATTACAAGACTACTTACCATTTGATTCTTTCTCCTTATTCTTTGATGTTGAAGTGAAACCTCGAACCTACGATTATTGCAAAGACGGTAGTAGATGGAGTCTTTTCCATATCGTGTGTGATATCCTTATCCCAGTCGTAATAGAATTTGGAATACGAGGGGAAGTAGAAGTTCAGATCCAGAAAGAGAGAAAACCATCTCTTGATATAAAAATCAGAGCCCAACCCCGTCTCGAAAAATGACCCGGCAATAGCCTTGGACTGTTTCTCCGGAAACATCGGCTCATCTACATTCAATCCTATCATCGAATATCCGCCGCCCAAATAGACATAAGGGTCTATGAAATAACCCATCTTCCAGTGATTTATCGGGTGATATTTTGCAATACCCGAGATGAATCCACCGCCCTTTCGCTCCGTTTTGGTTGTAATATCAGAGCCGGTGAAGTTGAGTTTGAGTTCTATCGAGGCATAGTTCATAATATTGTAACCCATATTGAATTCGAGGGCAAAAATGCCACCCAAATCTGTGGTCACAATATCAGTAGTGGCATATCTTGCGTTGGTCCCATCCGTCACTATGACGGGATAGCCATTCTTGGTAATAATCTCCGACGGCATTTTCTCACCATAGAATATATCACTACCCAAGCCCAGTGAGACATAAAACCCCTCTTCGGCAAACGCCAGAAGTGGAAGGGATATCGCAAGAAAAACAAATATTACCTTCTTCATATCCACCTCACTGAAGGAGTCAGAACAAGCAGCGGAAGACTCTAATCCTTCCTCAAAATAACAAGACCAAATATAATATGAAGAATATTCCTACTGCAAGAAAAATAGACACACCTCAAATCAGGCTTATTTGTTTGTGAAATGCAGGGACGAATGAGATTGAACCTGGAATATCATAAATAATTTTTCTAATATGAAGAGTTATAAAGGGATAATAGTAAGACAAGTATTATAATTGGAAAATTAAAAATGCGTTCTAAAAACTTCATATTGCCATATACTGCCTTTTTTGATATAATAATAAATGATGTTTAAGAGCAGATATTTTAGGTTTTTCAAGGAGGTTAATTATGAAAATTAAACCTACTATTGTCGTAATCCCAATTCTCTTGTTGTTTAATATTGCCTGTTCAGTCGGAGACAGGAGCATCGAACTGACCGATACGGGTGAAGATAATAATATATCCTGTCCAATAAATATCGATAAACATGATTATGATGTGGATGGATCGAAAAGAATGGATATTACGGATATGAGTGATTATTCAGATGCCGGTACTTACACAGGATCTGATGTTGTAATCGGGTGTGATGGTTCTATATACTGTCAGAGTAACAGATTATCTGGGGTAGAGGAAGTTTCTGTAGGTGGAGAACATACCTGTTCACTTCAATATGGTGGGAAAGTAAAGTGTTGGGGAAAGAATGTTGATGGTCAGTTAGGTGATGGTTCTAACAAGAATAAAAACTCCCCAGTAGATGTAGTAGGCTTATCATCAGGAGTAGTTGCAGTATCAGCTGGAAATTCTCATACTTGTGCACTGTTAGAGAATGGGGGAGTTAAGTGTTGGGGAGATAACAGTGCTGGTCAACTGGGCAATGGAAACAATGATAATAAGAACACGCCGGTTCTTGTAATCTGTTTAGAGTCAGGGATCAAAGCGATTTCTGCTGGAGGTTCTCATACTTGTGCACTGTTAGAAAATGGGGGAGTTAAGTGCTGGGGAGACAACAGTGCTGGTCAACTCGGCAATGGAAACAATGTGAATGTAAATATTCCATTAGATGTAGCGGGATTAGCATCAGGGGTTAAGGCGATTTCTGCTGGAGGTTCTCACACTTGTGCACTGTTAGAGAATGGGGGAGTTAAGTGCTGGGGAGACAACAGTGCCGGTCAACTCGGCAATGGAAACAATGTGGATGTCGAAACCCCGGCAGAAGTAAAAGGATTACAAATAGAAGCTATATCAATCTCAACTGGTTTAGGAAAAAATACAGGACATACTTGTGCTATATTAGTCGATAAGCGTATAACATGCTGGGGCGATGATAAATATGGTCAGTTAGGTAATGGAACTGAGGTGTTGAGTTACTCACCAATCGATGTAACAAATTTGGAATCTGAAGCTATAAAAATATCATCTGGAGGTTCTCACACCTGCACTCTATTGGATACTGGGGGAGTTAAGTGCTGGGGTGACAACCAGTATGGTCAACTGGGCAATGGAAATAACGAGAATACAAATATTCCAGTATATGTAACGGGATTGATATCTGGAGTTAAGACGATTTCCGCTGGAGGTTATCACACTTGTGCACTGTTAGAAAACGGGGGAGTTAAGTGCTGGGGTAGAAATACAAGTGGTCAATTGGGCAATGGAAATCTTGAGAATAGAAATGTCCCCGTAGATGTAATAGGTCTTTCATCAGGGGTTAAGGCGATTTCTGCTGGAGACTATCACACTTGTGCACTGTTAGAGAATGGGGGAGTTAAGTGCTGGGGGAAGAATATGAGTGCTCAAGTGGGCAATGGAACTTATGAGGATAAGAACACCCCGGTAGATATAACAGGATTATCCTCGGGGGTCAACTCAATATCTGCGGGCAATCTGTATACCTGTGTCTTATTGGATAAAGGAAAAGCAGAGTGTTGGAGAAATTGGGGTGCAGAACTATCGATAGATATAGAGATTGACGCAGTGTCAGCAATATCAGTGGGAGGTTTTCACTCTTGTGTAATTTTGAATAACGGTGGTGCACGCTGTTGGGGATCCAACAATTATGGACAGTTAGGTTATGGCTCTGGAATATATGAATCATATACCCCAGTAGATGTAGAAGGGTTAGATAAAGGAGTTAAGGAAATTTCAGCCGGCTATTACCACACCTGTGCTCTTTTGGATAAAGGTGAAATTAAATGCTGGGGATTAAACAACTATGGTCAATTGGGTAATGAATTAGACACAAAGAGCTTTAATCCTATAGATGTAGAGGGTTTGACTGCAGGAGTTATAGAAATTTCAGCGGGTGGAGAGGGCTTATATTCACATACCTGTGCACTATTGAATACAGGTGGAGTAAAGTGCTGGGGGAGTAATTACTACGGTCAGTTGGGGAATGATATCAATGGTATCAGCACTCTTCCTGTATATGTTGTCTGTCAATAGGTTTTGAATACCAAACAATTCCCAATTCTGAAACCCGATTATCGATCTTAAGCGATATGCTTTTCAAGATTAAATGACAATTCCACAATTAAGTTTGACAAAATTGTTCTGGGTTTATATGAAGTTGGATGTACCTAATTCAGGAGGAGATTTTATGTTAAAGAGATCATTACTGGTTCTTGTTATTATGTGTATTTCTGCATACGCATTTGCGGATGAAGGGATGTTTACATTCGACAATCCACCAATTGCCCAGATAGAAAAGAATCACAATGTCAAACTCGATGAAAAGTGGTTCGAATACTCGATGCGGGCATCTGTGCGATTCAACAACGGGGGCTCCGGTTCATTCGTCTCACCAAATGGACTGGTGCTCACCAATCATCACATAGGTTTCGACTGTATCCAGAAGATATCTACCCCCGAAAAGGACTATGTAAAAAACGGCTTCTCTGCCGCAAGCCCTGCCGAGGAGGCAAAATGCCCCGATTTAGAGGTAAATATGCTGTATTCCCTTCAGGATGTGACAGAGCGAGTTACTGCATCGGAGAAGGGCGCGAAGAGTGACAAGGACCGTGGAATTCTACGCAAAAAGGAGATGGCAAAGATAGAGAAGGAGTGCAATGAGACCACCGGGCTAAAATGTAATGTAGTAACTCTATATGGGGGAGGGCAGTATGTCCTCTACAGATACAAGAAGTTTACAGATGTAAGGCTCGTATTTGCACCCGAGCAGCAGATCGCATTCTTTGGAGGGGACCCCGACAACTTTACATATCCAAGATACGACCTCGATATGGCGTTGTTTAGGATATATGTGGAAAACAAGCCATACAACCCTGAGTACTATTTCAAATTCAGTCCAAATGGGGCATCCGAAAACGAACTCGTCTTCGTAATAGGAAACCCGGGTACGACCAAACGACTTTACACACTATCACAACTGAAATTCCAGAGAGATGTCTTCTATCCTGCAAGGGTAAAAAAGGCAAGGATATTCATAGATGCCCTCAAAGACTATGCGTCGAAATCCGAGGAGAATAAGAGGCAGACAAAGGAACTGATATTTATGTTCGAGAATTCATATAAGGCTCACAAAGGGATGCTCGACTCGCTCCTCAACAATGAGACCTTCGAGAGAAAAGAGCAGCAGGAGAAAGAACTTACCAGATTTGCAGGCGGGAATCCCTCCGACCTGAAGGAGATAAATGAGGCACTGAAGAAGATCGAGAATGCCGAGAACGAATATAGAAAAATTTTCCCTACCGCCCTTGCCATAAGAACCATAGTAAATTATTCGGAGCTCTTCTCGAGGGCATATACACTCATCCAGATGGTAATCGAGAAGAAGAAACCAAACGAGGAGCGATTCGAGGAGTATAGAGATACCGCGTTGCCCTCATTGGAGCTACAGTTGTATTCCACCGCCCCAATCTATAAAGGTGTAGAGAAGGTCCTATTGAAGACGGCAATCGAGGAGGCGATCAAGGAGCTCGGCAAAGAGAATGAATTCTTAAAGGTCCTCCTCTCCAATACTACTGTAGATAAACTCATCGAGGAGATTGTGGAGAAGACAAGACTCTATGATGTGGCTTACAGGAAGGGGCTCGTCAAGAAGGGTGATGAGATGAGGCTGGAGGAGTTTACAAATTTCATAAAGAATGGGGATGACCCACTATTGAAACTTGCACTGGCTGTAGAACCTGTTGTGAGAAAGAACAGGAAGATGTATGAAGACAAGGTCGAGAGCGTGGAGAGGACGGCACATCACACCATTCAGAAGATACGATTCAAGATTTTTGGCAAATCAATACCACCGGATGCCACATTTACCCCGAGGATATCTTTTGGTCCTGTGAAGGGATATAATGCAGAAGGTACCATAGTCCCGTTCAAGACCAGTTTCTATGGACTCTTTGGAAGAAGTGCCGATTTCGACAATCAACCACCATTCGACTTGCCTGAAAGATATGCAAAAAAGGAGAAGTCGATAAATATGAAAGTCCCCCTGAACTTTGTCTCTACTGCTGATATAGTTGGTGGCAACTCCGGTAGTCCGGTAATAAACAGGGCACACGAATTGGTGGGTTTGATATTCGATTCCAATATAGATGGTCTTGCAGGGACATTCGTATATTCGGACGAGAAGGCACGCGCAGTGGCCGTTCATTCGGCTGGGATACTGGAGGCATTGAAGAATATCTATGATATGAACTATCTCGTAGATGAACTACTCGGTGTAAAGAGATAAATCTGCCACATTGACACAATGTGTCAAAAAGTTCTTGACTTAATAGCACAGGTTTTATAAGTATACCTATTGGGTGTTTATTTTTGAAAAACCACATTCAGGAGGAATGATATGGCATCGAATTTTTCGATTGACAAGAGAGATATATTCTTCACGCTCTTCGACCTTTTCGAGGTAGACAAGACCTACAAGGATATCCCGGCATACAATGAACAGGGTCGAGAGGACTTCGAGATGATCCTGTCTGAGGCGGCAAACTTTGCAGTCAACACTATTGCACCTATCAATCAGGCAGGGGACAAGAACCCGGTGAAGTTCGAGAATGGAAGGGTAATCGTTCCAAAGGAGTACTTCGAGGCATACAAACAGTTCTGTGAGAATGGCTGGGTAGCCACATCTGGAGACCCCGAGTTCGGAGGACAGGGATTGCCAAACGGTATTCACAGCGCAGCATCAGAGATGTTCTTTGCTGCATCCATAGCATTCTATATGTATCCGGGACTCACAATGGCAGCGGCGAGGCTGATAAAGGCTTACGGCACAGAGGAGATGAAGAAGAAGTATGTACCCAGACTGTACTCCGGCGAATGGCAGGGTACAATGTGTCTGACCGAACCATCTGCAGGTTCTGCAGTGGGTGACCTCAAATCCACAGCCAAAAAGGAGGGCGACCACTACCTCATTACCGGACAAAAGATTTTCATATCCGCTGGAGACCACGAGATGACCTCCAATCACATTCACCTCGTACTCGCAAGGGCAGAAGGTGCACCAAAGGGTATAAAAGGCGTCTCCCTCTTTCTGGTTCCAAAATTTATGGTAAGAGACGACGGCTCACTCGGCGAACGAAACGATGTACAATGTATCGGAATCGAACACAAGATGGGAATCAAGGCGTCTGCCACCTGTACACTCTCCTTTGGCGAGAACGGCAAGTGCATCGGATATCTCATCGGAGAAGAGAACAAGGGCATTCAATATATGTTTATGATGATGAACGAGGCTCGAATGGGTGTTGGACTGCAGGGGCTTGCCTGCGCATCGGCCGCATATCTCGAGGCACTAAAATATGCTCAGGAGCGTATTCAGGGTACCTCGATAGAAGAGTTCAAGAATGCAGATGCCCCGAGAATACCAATTATCAAACACCCGGATGTAAAGAAGATGCTCGCAACGATGAAGGCATACACCGAGGGGATGAGGATGTTGTGCTATCAGGCGGCACTCTTTGGAGACCTTGCAGAACACGGACAGAGTCAGGAGATAAAGGATAAATATCAGGGACTTCTGGACCTATACACACCGATTGTAAAAGCCTATTGTTCGGATATGGGTTTCAAGGTTACAGAGCTTGCGGTCCAGACATTTGGCGGATATGGATACTGCTCAGAATATCCAGTCGAACAATATCTGAGAGACTGTAAGATAGCCTCGATATATGAAGGTACGAATGGCATTCAGGCAATGGACCTCTTGGGCAGAAAGATATCTATGAAGGGTGGATTGCTCCTTATGACCTTCCTCAATGATTTCAATATGTGGTGCGAGGAAAACGCAAATCACCCAACATTCTCCGATATGGTAAAACAACTCGAGACGACAAAGAACAGACTGGCAGAGATATCTATGAAGTTCGCCGAGCTATCTATGGGTGGAGATATGGCATATCCTGCCTTCTGTGCCACCAATTATCTATATATGTTCGGAGATACTATACTTGGTTGGCTATGGGCAAAGGCAGCCATTATTTCGGAGAAGAAATTGAATGAGATATTACAGAAGAAGGGTATCAAGACCGAAGAGGCAAAGGCAAAGGAGATAAAAGAGAATCCCGAGGCTGCATTCTACGATGGAAAGATAAAGACAGCCCGATTCTTCATAAATCATCTGATGAGCAGGACGGAGTGGCTTGCGCAGTCAGTGCTCTCGGTCGACAGGAGCGGTCTCGAAATAAACTACATTTCATAATATTTTGCTCAAAGGCATATTAGGATATCTGAACATATAGAGGAATTGTCAAAGGTAACAATTTTTTAAATTTGACAACTCCCATAATCCTATTATAATCAACTCCCAGTTACGGAGCAAATATGCCACTTATCGACAATGTAGAACAGGCTATCAGGCTTGCAAAGGCAATCGCCTCTGATATAGCCATCTATCACGAGAACAAGATAATCGAGGGTATTATCAAGGACAATCTCTTCGAGAGTATGGCAGCCATATTCGAAGAGGGTAGAAAGCTCTACAAACAGAGGGTAAAGCCAGAGATAGACCCAAACGCCAACCTGTTCGACCGTGCAATTGTGGATGTAATACTGAAATCCAAAGCCAGCGTCCGCTCCAAGATCTGGTAGATGCCAGAGAGAATAATCCTACAGGTAAATAATTCGGGCGAGAGGATAGATAGATATATTGCATCTTCTGTGGAGAGATTGAGCAGGCAGAGAGTCATAGAGCTGATAAAGAGCGGTAGTGTTCTCCTGAACGACTCTCCAACAGAACCATCCAGGAAGATAAAAGCGGGGGACAGAATAACCATCGAGATACCCGACCCCGAAGAGACAGAGATCCAGCCTCAGGAAATACCATTCGACATATTGTATGAAGACGAAGACCTGTTGATAATCGACAAACCCCCAAACCTCGTAGTCCACCCCGCCTGTGGACACAAGGACAATACACTCGTCAATGCACTCCTGTTCAGGGTAAAGAGCCTCTCCACCATAGGTGGCAATATCAAACCGGGTATCGTGCATAGACTCGATAAGGGTACGAGTGGACTTATGTTAGTTGCAAAGAACGACGATATTCACTACAAACTCTCGAAGATGTTCGAACGACACACAATAAAGAAATTCTATAGATTGCTTGCTTACGCGGTCCCCAAACCACTATCCTCGACCATAGAGACTCTGTACGGCAGGGACCCGAAGAACAGGAAGAAATTTACAGCAAAGGTCAGAGAGGGCAAGAAGGCAATTACAATATATAAAACCCTCGAGACATTCAACAACCTCGCCTCATATGTGGAGGCACAGATAATAACAGGGAGGACTCACCAAATCAGGGTACACTTCTCGGAGATGGGTTGTCCAATCATAGGCGATGACTTATATTCTGGTAGGAGAAGAACCCGTCTCTTCGAAGACACAGAGGCGAGAGAGAAGATAGAGTCGGTATCGAGGCCCCTTTTGCACTCTTACAGACTTGAATTTACACACCCGAATAGGCAGAAGTGGATGGTCATCACATCGGACATACCATCCGACTTTATGGAGATTTTGAATATGTTGAGGAAGAACTATGCAGAACAATAGCGTAATTATATCGGATAGAGGAAAGAAGAGAATACTTCAGGGACACAAGTGGGTCTTCAAATCAGATGTCATCGAAACCACAGGCATAGAATCGAATATCGTATATGTCTTCGACAGAAAGAAGAAATTCTTCGGCACCGCCCTCTATTCGGCAGATTCTCAGATAACTCTCAGGCTGATGAGTCAGAGAGAGATCAATGATATAGATGTATACATCGAAGAGTTACTCATAGCGGCCAAGGAGTTTAGAAGTGGTCTGAATCTGTCGGGAGATTGTTGCAGACTCGTACACTCCGAATCCGATGGATTGCCTGGGCTAATTATAGACAGGTACGCAGACACGCTCGTCTTTCAGACACTCACCCGACCGATGGAGAACCTGAAGGAGGTAATAATAGATAAGTCGATCGAAATATTCAAACCTCTTCAGATATTCGAAAAGAATGACACAAAGACCAGAAATATAGAACACCTGCCTCTCGCTATCAGGACTGTATATGGCACCGATAGAACAAACCTCTTATGTACAGAGAACCACAGGGTGTTCTACATCGACCTCGTTGAATCACAAAAGACAGGGGAGTTTCTGGACCAGAAGATAAACAGACAAATAGTTGGGAGATATGCAAAAGGCAGGATACTCGACCTCTTCTCCTATCACGGGTGGTTTGGTTGCAATATCGAGAATTATGATGAGATTATTTCCGTAGATACCTCTGAGACAGCCCTGAGGATTTCAGAGACGAACTTCTCGCTGAACAACAGAAGAGAATACAGATTCATCAACGAAAATGTATTCGACCTGCTGAGGGATATGGAGAGGAGAGGGGAGGTATTCGACACCATCATTCTCGATCCACCCGGTTTCATCAAGAACAAGAGGCAATTCAAGGAGGGATATGCCGGATACAAGGAGATAAATCTCAGGGCGATGAAGCTCCTCAGAAGCGGAGGCATTCTCGCCACCTTCTCCTGCTCCTATTATATGAATGACGAGGAATTCAGGAGTATGGTAGTCGATGCAGCATCGGATACAAGATGTGAATTTGTGATACTTGAATACCTGAGGCAATCACCAGACCACAGAGAGTTATTGGGTTTTCCCGAATCGCATTATTTGAAAGGTCTCTTGATAAAAAAGTTTTGAGTCGGTAATGTTTACTCTATTTCCATCTATAATCTATACCAATCGAAACTATGGGACCTCCGAATCCCTCATCGGTCCAGTCTGTTTCATATTCGAGTTTTTTTGTATCGGGATTACAGACGAGTACAGGTGTCTTTTTGCCCTTATAATCCACCACAGCGGCCCCGCCGATGCTCACGGGGATTATGATAGTTCCATCCCCATCATTGCCCTTTACGAAATTCTTTATCCCTATCTCGCCCATAAACCAGCCCGCCTGAGAGTATGCCCAGTGTGTAAACAGATTTACACTCTTTGAGACAGGGGTAGATGCCTCTATATCAAACCCATTCCACGCAAACTCGTATTCCCGATCTTTATTCGGGGTACAGGGATCGCCTACATTCTTGATTTGTGAACCGCTCTCCGAGCCTGCCATATCAAAAGAAAACCACGAGCTATGCTTCTCCTGATAGATAAAGGAGTTCCACATAGTGAAATTGGTACCATCTATCGCCCCAAGTCTCACCTTCTGCAGGAATGTAAAATTGCGTTTGAGTTCGTGTCCCGAATAACTATATCCGCCACCGAGACCCACCTCGAACAGGTCTGTATTATAAGACGGAATTAAATCCAATTGAAATGGGCTTGTATTGCTCTTGGAGAATAGGATACCAGCATTTCTCAAGCCACCCTCGATCTTCAAGGGGATCGAAAATGTATAATCATACATCACTGAAACAAGGCTACCTACAGTAAGTGTATTAATCCCTACAAACGGCGATATTCTCCCATATATCCGATGGAGGTTCTTTTCGTATGAAGGGGAATATAGCGTCTCGGACAAGGGTTTTTCTGTAAGCAGGGCTATATCTCCCACCTCAGCCCTGTTGCCCCGTCCTATTCGTATCATACACCTGTCCTCTGATACCTGTACCACAGGAGATACAGCGGTACTCTCCATAGACGGCATCATCTCGTATGCCTGGGTCTTTATATTGTAAGTCTTCTTCTGTTCCATCGAGAGAATCTCTATCCTCATATTCTTCTCTATCCCATCCTTTGCACCGAGGTCTATTATCGCATATCCGGGAGTAACCTCTATCACCTTCCCCTGTATCCTCTTTGTCTCCTGAGACACCTTTTGTTGCCCGATTTTCTCTTCCTTTGCTGCACTCACAACAAACCCTGCCTTTTGCCCAAAGATGTTTCTTGCAACCGATATGGTTGAGAAACTCCCATCTGTATTCTTCTTTATTCCAACATAAGAAAAGGTGGCAGTTATAACCGATATATTCTCCCCATCCAATCTGAAGCCAATCGCCTCGTTTGGGAGTGTCAGAGTGGAGATCCTCTCTACCTTCTTCTCGGCCGTAACCTTATAGATATCCACCCCTGATCCACCCCTTGCCACGAAGATATTCTCTCCCGCAACCATACAACTAATCGCACCTGTAGTTTCAATCTTAGATATCACAGATTCACCGGACTTTATGAGTGTGGTGTCCTTATCAATTTCGCAAGTAATCTCCTCTGAGTATACATTGAACGAGATCAACAGAATACAGAAAAGAAATAACAAACTCATTCTACAAATCATAAAAATCCTCCTTTGAATCAATTAAATTGACTTGACCCATCCTTTAATCATACGCCATTCTAATCACATAATTTATCCGAAGTAAAGTTCATTTCTGATAAAAGGGAGTTACGAAAGTAAATGATAAACAATCGTAAATTAGAGGGAAATATTCTTCTCTAATAAACAGAAATAGACTTGTAAGTTGCAACTCAAAATGGAGAAGAACCTCAATACAATACCAATCCATCATAGAGAGAAAGTGTGAACGAAGAAGTGAGAGATTAGATCTTGGAAAGAAGAGTCAATTAGATCGTTTTTCATCTGGCAATGGGGAATGTGAGGATGAACATACGCTCGGATATGTTACTCGTATACATCTCGATTTCCCCACCGATGGCTTTTACGATAACGGTAGATGTAGCAGCGTGTTGCAGGAGATGTTCTCTCTTTGCGGGTTCGAACCTTCCAAGAAGTGTATCGATGTTCGAGGTACTCTCTGCAATATGCGAAAGGATTATCATTATACGGTCTTTATCCTGTTTCGTTGTCAGCAATATTCTCCTCTTGTTTATATCCTTGGTAAGATTTGAAATGAGGACATCCAGAGTCCTACTCAGTCTCTCCGAGTCAGAGTTAACATATACCCCTTCCGAAATACCCATTATCACAAAACCTGATTTATAGTCATTCAAGACTACCTCATTTCTATCTACGGCTGGTTTGAGTACCTGAGATAGCTCGACCCTTACAAGAGGAATCTCCTTCTCCTGATATAGGATTCTTGCAGTATCTGCCACATCGTCTATATATAGGGTTATCCTATAAGAGTTGCGTTTGATTCTGGAGAGGTAGTCTCTCTGTTCTGGATTTATCTCTCCCACCACATTAGAGAGGAGCAGCTTGGTATATCCAGTTATATTGGAAAGAGGGGATTTGATATCGTGAAGTATAAAATCGATAATGTTGTTATCTCTATTTTCCTTCATAACCTGTTGCCTTTGACACAAGACTAATGAGCTGCTCGCTGTTTATTGGTTTGCTAATATAGTCGACTACCCCCAGATTCATTGCCTCTATATATGACTCCATTTCTCCATATGCAGTCATAATAATGAAATTCAGATTGATCCCCTCCTTCCTCGCCTCCTTTACAAGTTCGATTCCGTTCATCCCGGACATCACGAGGTCGGCAAGCACTACCTTGATATCACTGGATTTCTTCAATATGCTCAACGCCTCTTTTCCGGAGGAGACAGCGATTACATTGAAACCGAGACTCCTCACCGTATTCCTCACCAGTTCCAGTGAATCCTCTTCATCATCGACAACCATAACTTTGATATTCTGCTCTTTCATTCCTTTAACCTTTACTTGAGTAGTATTTACCACTATAGATTATAGTAGTCAAGAATATTTATATCTATGAAATCTATCACTCGTCCGACACCGACGATTAAATGCCTATAAAATAGTATTTTATTCATTTGACACAATGCGTCATAAGGTGTATAAATCCCATTGCATATGGTCGGGAGGTTGTTTATGTACATTCAATCCGTGATAGAGAGAGGGTCGAGATTACCCGGTTTCATCAGAGGCTCTATCCTGCAGACTATCTCCACTCTCGATAAGAGAAGGGAATTTGCCTTTGTACCCGGACGAAAGAACATAATCCTCGTACCCGGTGCGTTCTGTACATCCTCAGTTATGAACCGACTTGGAGATATGTTGTCACAATTCAACTTCAATATATTCCTGCCTTCCGACATCCCGTACTATTATGGACCACTTGCAAATACCTGCCCGTTATCCGATGCTGCCAAGAGATTTATAATGGATGTCTATGCTATAATTGGAAAATACAAAATAGACGATTTTTATATTGTTGGGCATTCCAATGGAGGGCTCATCCCGCTTATAGCACTCAATCTGGACATTGGTGGAAAGTACAACCACGCCTTCAAGGGCATCATTACACTTGCTACACCCTTCAAGGGAACTGACATCGCAAAGATTGTAAAGCCCGTACTCCCCGTTGCAAAGGACATACTCCCGGGCAGAAACCTGATAGACAATATCAGAGGGGCGAAAGAGAAGATAATCCTCTGTGTCCAGTCCAGGAACGATTTTCTGGTTCCACCAGAATTCCAATTCCCCGATGGTATAACCCCATACGGTCTGAATGGATTCAATCATATGGACTTTATTGTTGGCAGCAGCGAACAGATAAGCCAGACTGCCAAACTCATCAAGGAGACCATAGATGGAAGGGACAATTAATCTCGAACAAATAATGTCATTGCTCAAAGTGGACTTGAGTGCAGATACTCTGGACAATATAGATATGGACTTCATAAGAATGATAAAGACCCCCCTCAAGTCGATCTTCAGGACATATTTCAGATACACCGTAAAGGGGCTCGAAAACATCCCGTCTGGTCCAGCAATCATAGCCGGAAACCACAACGCCGGAATTACATTTCTCGAACCGATGATGATGGCCGCGGAATACTATGAAACACTCGGATACGACGACCCACTCTACTATCTCGCTCACGATGCAATGGTTGCCATACCAATAGTAAAGAACTTTCTTATCAAGTGCGGGTGCGTAAGGGCATCCTACGAGAATTCATACAGGATTCTCGACAACGGAAGAAAGGTTGTCGTCTTCCCCGGCGGCAACTATGAGGCGTTCAGGACATTCAAGGATAGATACAGAGTGGATTTTGGCGGACACAAGGGATTTGCCAAACTCGCCGTAAGTAAGGGTGTACCCATAGTGCCTTTACTCTCGGTTGGAGGACACGAGACATTCATAGTCCTATATAGGGGCGAAAATCTGGCAAAGATTCTGAAAACAGACAAGATATTGAGGTCAAAATCATTTCCAATCAGCCTTGCCCTCCCGTGGATTATTTCAGTCGGTCCAATATTTCATCTGCCGCTCCCTGCCAGATGCGAGATAGAGATTCTACCACCCATCTTTCCAAAGGATATACTAAACGACTCTATGTCCGAAAATGAGAAGATCGACAGGATCTACAACGAACTCACCTCGAGACTTCAAGAGAAGATGGACGAATACAAATCCCGCCGAAGGTTCCCTGTTATAGGATGAAAGGATTCTGTTACTTTTTTATTGCAAGAATAGTAATTATTTTATAAAACTCATATTTGTATTATGGGTAGTCAGAGAATAATTGGAATAGATTTAGGCACATCCTATTCATCGGTTTCTATTGTGGTAAACGATAAACCTATAATCATACCGTCCAGAGAGGGCTATAATACAATTCCATCCATTGTTTCTTTTACCCCGGATGGTGATATAATCACCGGTTACAAGGCACAGCGATACCTACTGATCGACCCACAAAATTCCATTATAGGCTTCAAGAGACTGATAGGAAGGAGATTTCGTTCGAAGACAGTTCAGGATATGCTGCACTATTTCAAGTATAATGTAGTCGAGGAGAAGAGCGGTGGCTGTGCAGTGGATGTATATGGCTCCGTAATCTCTCTCGAACAGATAACCTCGATCCTACTCAAAGAATTGAAAGAGATTGCATCTCATTATCTGAACGAGGATATCACAAGGGCACTAATTACGGTACCTGCCTTCTACAATGAATCCCAGAGAATAGCGGTCCGGCGTGCGGGAGAGCTTGCGGGATTGAAAGTGGAGAGGATACTAAACGAACCAACTGCCGCGGCAATCGCCTTTGGTTTCGACCGGAGGATCAAACGCCGTGCATTCGTATATGACTTTGGTGGCGGAACATTCGATATATCCATATTGAATATCGACAACGACACATTCGAGGTAGAGGCCACAGGTGGAGATACCTTTCTGGGCGGAATGGATTTCGATATAAGATTGATGAATATCCTCCTCGAGAGATTCGAGAAGAAAGAATCCAAGAGTCTCAGGGACGATAGGATAGCGATACAGAGAATTTTTGAAGCCTCCGAGATTGCCAAGATAGAACTCTCGAGTGCAGCAGAGACGAGAATGATAATTCCGGCAATAACCGTGGTCAAAAACCACTCCGTGAGTATCAGCGAGAAGATTACAAGAGCCGAATTCGAAGAGAAGGTATCCGACCTCATAGACAGAAGTCTGATGATATGCGACACTACACTCTCGGAGATTCAGTTGCAGAGGGATAGTATAGACGATGTGGTGCTCGTAGGTGGACAGACCAGAATGCCACTCATAAGAAAGCGCATCAGGGATTTCTTTTCTAAGGAACCACTCTATAGAGTCAATCCATCCGAGGCGGTAGCCATAGGTGCCGCCATAGTAGCAGACAGTATATACCGTCAGAGCAGGATAGACTTCAAGGATGTCCTGCCACAATCCATTGGCTTTTCACCCGATGGAAAGAGATATATCAGGATCGTTCCAAAGAATTCAAGACTGCCTATAAAGAAAGAATTTATAATGCTCAACAATAGAGACAACTCTTCCGAGATGGATGTAGTAATATATCAGGGTGATTCTCCTTATATCGAGGCAAACGAGATACTCGGGGTATTGTCGATTCGTGGTATTACACCTGCATTGAAAAACTTCATAAAAATAAAGGTTACTATAGAGATAGATAGTGAATCCATTCTCAGATTTTCCGCTGTTGAATTGCCCGATGAACGCAGACTCGAACCTGTATTCGAAAAGTGCAATATCGATATGATGTGTGCCGATACCACTATATTGGATATCAGATAACACTCATACTCGTATTTATTATTACTCCCATTTCGATGGGTCTCTAACAACTTCGCAATCGAATAGTCTGGGGCTATCAGGATTGATAAATGGCGACCAGCAGTTTTCGAATATCTGGGCGATATCCTCAACCCTAAACCAACACTCCTGCGAATCTCCGCTACCCTTGCAAGAAGGAGGTCTGTAAGAACCGAGATCCCCATCGGGGACAGACGAGTCCCAAGGATCCCAGTACTTCCAATTCTCGAATTCATCGATTGCCTTCAAATAATACTTATAGATTAGCCTTACCTCTTCGTTAGTCAATGGGAAACCAAAGGAATGGCTCTGAACAAGATAGAGTGCCACATCCCTCATCCAGTCTTCCTTAGAGGTCTGCATCTTCTCTTCTGGCATAGACTCTTCCTCTTCCATTCTCATATCCAGTCCATCAAGTAATAGTCTCGAAGCCTTATAGTCCCTGTTTATGAGCGTGTTGGCTATGTGAGACAGATGAAAATATCTGCAAATCCTTCTGTTGTAACTATTTATGGCAAAGGAAATCTCATCGTATTCATTTGGTTCGCCCTTTCCACACCACTCATTAATCTGTTTGTGATAGCCTATCAATTCTGCCGACCTTCTGGCATTACACTCACCTTTTGGGACAGCCTCTCTATACTCAATGAATGAGGCGAGGTCTCCCTGTTGCTTGTTTACCTCCGGGTCTTCTGTGTATCCGGGTATAAAGATATTCCCGTTTTCATCCTTTGTCCTGATTCTATAGTCAGAGTCGACAATATCTTTTGCAAACAGTTCAAGGAGCTCAGCGGCCTCAGTACAGGCAGTCTTTACATTCTCATTGTTCGCATACATCGCAGCATACCTGATAATAGGAACAGCTCTGAAAATATGCGGGACATCATCTTTCGATCGCATATTCGTTACCCACACCTCTCCCCAATATGGATTATGTTCGTACTTGAATCTATAGCAATTCCATCGGGTATAAGGAGAGTACCATCCGCTATAGTCAACTGCCTTCTTCTTCCCATCGTGCGTAAGAAAGGTATGGTTGAATGTCACCACATTCCTTGCCATCAGGTGTCTTACCTTGTCGTTCTCGTCGTAGACCATACCCAACATCGAGGCAGACATACCCTTACACAACTTCTCAGCTGCAAGCCCCGCCGTCTTATCTCCAGTGAACAGATATGCCGCAATTACATCTCCAAGGACACGGCTCATAGGAATATGCAGATTATGCCCTCCATCATTAGGATTGGTTGGATGATAGAATGTTACGGTATCTCCCTCCTTTTTGAATTGCTCATTGAACCAGAACTGATAATCCTTCTTCCCTGTCGATGCATCTACCCCGTGAGTCGTATAAAGCACATAATCGAAATATCTGACCTTCTTTATGAATCTCAATATCTTTTTGGTATTGGTTGTTATCTCCTCGTTACTCAAGGGCTCACCCGAATTCTCTCTCGTATATTTGACCTCGAGTTTGTCGGGATATCCATCTACCACAATATCTTTTGAATCTATCGCATCTGTAGAGGTGTCAGACAGTGATATGTCTTTTATATCTGTATATGCCGCATCATTTCCTGAGGTATCCAATCGCTGTGAACAGGATATAAGAACGAGAGAAAGAGTGAGGACAATCGTAAGAATATATCTCTTCATAACAGGCTCCTTGGTTGAGGGTTTTATCACCGTGAAAATCCAAACACCACTGAACTAATTCATAATAAATAAGCGATAAAAATATAAAAGTCAAAAAATATGACCACGATAGTCATTAGAACAAAAAACCAAGACTCTACGCACAGTCCTATATTATCTTACGATCCCACAAATAGTAGGGACACATACACCTTCAGAAGTAACATTCTTGCATATCAACCCTTCTTTGCATTTATCAAAGCAGGATTCATCGTAATCAGGGATCGGACTGCAGACGAACTTACCAGAATTGTTGTTGAGACAGGTAAAACCCTCTTTGCACTCATTTCCATATTTACATTCAGATTCTCTCTCCAGTCTCTTACGACACTTGTTTTCTGAATAGTTGCAAAAGTATTCTCTATCACATATATGGTCTGCCATACATTTCTCGCCTTCTCCACGCAATTTGTCACAAAAACTCCCATTCTCCTTGAAATCACAACCCGCTCCCTCTTCACACTTGAAGTCGGCTCCGCACTTCATACCTATTCCTGGGATATCAGAACATATGTTTTCTATACAGGATAGACCCTCTCCACAGATGAGCATTCCATTTTTCCCTATAGCACACTGCGCACCCCTTGATGGAGGATCATCACACAAGAGACTCTCTTGATTACAAACCAGAGATTTTCCACAATAAATTCCATCAGCACACTTCTCTTCTCTCTCGGGTGCCCTTACACATTTCCCCTTGTTACAGTAGAGTCCATCATCACACTCATCGGAAGAACTGCATAGCTCGTTCTCCAAGGAGGGTAACCTGCATCTATACTCTGAAAGGAGTACACATTCTTCCCGGTTTCCACAGGTATTCTCTGCAATGCATCTATCCTCTGCCTCTAAACAGACTCCATTTTTACAAATATACCCCCATAGACAATCTGCAGAGGTATGGCATACGATTGGGTTTTCATTAAGAATGGAGCAACTCCCATTCTTGCATACAAGCCCGATATCACACTCTAAATCGTTATTACATTCTCCATTTTCTGAGACGAGTTTTTTACATTTACCATCTATACAAATATTTTCATCGGTACACAGGCCTTCACAGCTTTCACTCTCTGAAGGTAATCGAAGGCAAACCCCATCTTTACACAATCCGTTACCTTTATTACAAATCATATAAGTACATTGTTCACCGAGATTCCCTCTATCATATACCATTTTCTTGCAAACAGTATCCAATTTTTTCCCGTCTGGTATGTCACAGCTCTGCCCTATTTTTTTTATACGCTCTATGCACCCCTCGATCTCAGAAGGAGAGATCTCGAGCCTCCCGTCAGAGAATAGACCCTTCAAAGAAGAGGCACCTTCCTTACATCTTTCAATCAGATACTCTTTACAATGTTCAAACGAGACAAATGGTGGATATTTCTGACAACCACAGTCATCAGCGGTCCCACAGAGCACCTCCGCTGCCGGAACACAATATGAATTTACAAGATATTCTATTGCCTTATCCGGGTTCTTCGCCCAGTCGGTATTCTTGAAATCACTATTATATGGGTAATCTCTACTTTCAAATGGAGGACAGCCGAAGATAAGTATCACAGAAAGAAGAAATAAACTTATATTAGATCTCATAAACACCTCCGAGGAAAATACGAGCAACATCTCTAATTGGAATATATTTGAAACGCAACAAAATTTATTGCAATTTCAATACCTTCTTTGCGTTATCATAGGCGACTTTTTGGGATACGGTTATTTCAAAATTATCCAAGAAATTCTCATAATACTGGATGATCTCTGTCCCGTTTTCATAAGGATACATAATATCATCGAAATCAAATCCAACAAGGAAACGATCGGGGTACTTCTTTATAACATCTATGATAATTTCAGCCAGTGGAGTAAGAGTATTATTCTGATATAAATCTATATGCATCCCAGCAATATCGAAGTAGAGATTTGGATAATTCGTCAACAACATCTCGAGATTATCTTTATAATTACTGGTATGCGGTGCAGGACCCGCTCCACAGTGAGCAACTATTATAGTAGTGTTCGGGTTTTGTGATAAGGCTTTCTTAAGCTGGTTTACCTGCTCATCCCCACCGGGTTCATTTACATTCGTAGACCCAAATGTGAAATGAATTAATACAGGGACCTTATACTGTCCTGCCAAGCTGTATATATCCATCATTATAGGACTATCCGCCCCAAGACGAGTTCCGTGCCCGTTTACTATTAATTCACCAATACCTTTGAATTTGTTGGTACCAAGTCTCTGACTCACATACTGAACTGATTTTTGTTCTGTCAATAAAAACCCCCTCAAGAACGGGATAATATTATCGATTTTTTCAGAAGCAGATATAATTTTGTCATCGAGGTCACTATTGATGTCACTGCTGTCGGAATAGAAGCCCGAGAGACAAATATATTCTATATTGTTGTCTGTTGTGAAGGTACTAATTTCGTTTAGATCCTGATCGGATTTGAAGATATGGGAGTGAATGTCGATAAATTTGTACTTCTGTCGTTCACACATCCACTTGTCAATGTTACAAATCTCCCTTGAATTCTGGCAGGCTGTGCATTTACTACCACAACCATCACCATCTCCACAGAACTTGTTTGTGCAGTCGGGTGTGCAGATACTCGTGTCTTTTATTTCAGTATCATTAGCAATATCATTAGCAATATCATTAGCAGTATCATTAGCAATGTCATTAATAATATCATTAACAATACCTATATCAGAAAGAGTGCCTTCCTCACTGCAGGACACAGAAATAAGAACTGATATAGCAAGAAAGAAAAGCAAAAAGATCATCTTTTTCATCTTATATCTCCTTTTTCACAGATGAAAACAGAGCCTATCAAATATCGGGCGTGATATTCTTATATTACTTATCACAAATTTCTAAGGATTTTAACTTAGTATTCATTAAATCAAAAATCCGTTTATCATCTATCCCCCGTTCCCCATTATAACTACTTTACCCCCAATAGTCTCTTTTTATGTGAGGTGTTAGACTTCTTTATTACTACAGAATTTGTTTTGAAGAGGTCTTCGAGTATATATCTTGCATATAGAGTGGCACGAGCCGATATCTCCTCAGAATTTACCGTAAGGACGGAGATTACATACTTCGGATTATCCACAGGTGCAAAACCTACAAACCAGTTGTATTCGGTATATTTCTCACCCTTATCAGCAAGAGAGCCGGTCTTACCTGCCACCTTTATATCCTTTATGAAGTCTACAGGCCTTCTTCTCGCAAAGAATTTATGGGCCGTCCCTTCGGAGACAGTATATGTCATCATCTTCTTGAGCTTTGCTGCCACATCCTTACCAAATACCTCTCTAATCTCACTCCTGCCGCTCTCATAGAGGATATTCTCGTTTTCGTCCTCTATCCTCTCGATAATCGATGGTTTGATATAGATGCCATCATTTGCCACAATCGAAGAGATGACTGCGCCGTGAAGTGGGCTGATATATGTCTCTCCGAAACCTGCTGCGGTATACGCCAGCTCCTCCCTCGATTCTGGCAGTTCTATAGTGCTCTTTTCTACATCGAATTCAACGGGTATGCTCTCGAAGAAACCGAATAAGGATATGTGATTCGAAAGAATCTCTCTATCGAGATGCTTATATGCAAGCCTTGCAAAGATTACATTTGCCGAATGTCCGAGAGCCTTATCTACTGTCATACACCTATTATCCCGTTTTGGATTTTCTATAAGATGCTTCCTCTCGAGTCTCCTCTTCCCGCCAAAATAGCACATTGTAGCATCTGTATCGATACCCTTCTCGGACAAGAGCGACTCCATTGTAACGACCTTGAAGACAGATGCTGCCTTATAAGTCTTATTGATCGAATATTCGTTCTTGTTCGAATTCTTTTCGTACATTCCCAGTATCTTTCCGGAATGGGCATCCATAACTATCGCAGCAGTAAATGGTAGTCTGTACATATCGAGTCTCTTCCGCAATATCTCCTGAACATCGCCTCTCAAGGTCAATCGGGCAATATTCCCATCAGTATACTTATATAGGAATTCCCCGTTTTCCTCGTAAATCTTGTCGAAATCGATCTTATACTGCCGTATATCCAGTCCACATATCCCATTGGCGTTTTCGAGATGCTCTAATATATCCTCCTCCTGATAGGATCCCACAATAGCATCATTATATCGTATCTCTTTCTTGATATTTGTAAGTCCCCAGATGAAAATCACAGTGATGAGGATAGACACGAATGTGAGATAGACCCTGAATATCCTCTTATGGGCATCTGTTCGGCGTCGCACGATTTTGATTATCGAGTCCCTCATATCTTTACTTATAATGCAAAACTCTAATCTGTCAAAAAATCGGCAGGATTTTTATTTCATTCGCAGCATTCATCTCCACCGAGTTCACAACATCTCTCGATCAACTGCCTCCCCTCACTCTCCTGTCCATCCTCCAATAGAATCGTACCGGCAATCGCACAGGCAGCAGCAGAACCGATCAGACAGCCCTTGAGTGATGTCTTGAGGGCACTATCCTTCCTATCTGCATCGAGCTCGATACTCGCAAGTATAGCACAGCTCACGCCCTCCGAGAAACTACACCCCTTTTCGGCATAAATAGAGGCATTCGAAGTATCCCCATTACCAGAGTATGCAATCGAGGAGAAGGCACAAAACTCCGGACTCTTTGCAACACAGTGTTCATCACTGATCTGTGGGATGATGCTATCCATAGACCTCTCGTGCATCCGACTCAAGAGAGAAATACAGAATCTGTCAGAGTACTTGTTGCACAATCTCTTCAAGACCGAGACAGAATCCAGTTGAGCGGCATATTCGAGACATATCTCCTCACCCGCATAGATACACTTTAATGGAATGTAGAATGAGTTGATAGCCCCAACGACAATCACAGATACAATCACAACAATACCTGATACGATTAGATATCTTCTTCTCATTTGATCATAACCTCTTCTATGAGTTCGCGGGCAACAACGAGCCTTTTTGCAGCTCTATCAAGGGCCCTCTTCTTGAAGACCATATCAGACTTTACCGCATTGAGCTCAGACTGAAGTCTCTTTACATCCTCAGTCTTGTTCTCTCTCTTGAGCCTCTCGATTTCTATCATTAGATTGTCCTGTTTATGGGCAGTATCATAGAACTTCTGCTCTACCTCGGAGATCTCCTTCAGGATTGACTCCAATCTTCGGGCTGTATCACTATTTGCTATCAAGGAGAGGCTCTTCATCTTCAGAAATATATTATATGCCCTCTCCATATCATGGTTATTGGTAGCCTCGACAAATTTACTATATAGTTCTTCCTTCTCTCTCTCGGATTTGATAGACCTTATCTTATCCTTTACACCTTTTTCGTCGATCTCCTCACCAATTATCCTTGCGAGAGTTTTGGCATTCTCCAGATATATGTCGAGGGCCAGATAGTTCTTCTCTCTCTTCAGTCTCTCTATTGTATCAGTATATTCCTTATATCTCCTCTTCAAATAATCCTTATCGACCTCGTTTATATACTTCAGTTCCTCTTCATAACTCTGATTTGTCTGTGCCTTATTGATAATTATATCTGCTACTGTGTTAATAAAGGCTTTGCTCCTGTTTCTGACAAGTGCACTATAAATGTGGCGTTTAATATTATCACTCGATTTTGGGTAGATGTCGGCTAAATATCCATCGATATCCTCTTTCCTGCAATCTGCCATAGCATCGATTATCTGATGCAAAGAAGCGTCGTTCGAATCCCTCATCTTCTGAAATAGCTCAACGGACTTATCCCTGTTGCACTCTCTCTTTACCTCATCGTAATAATTGGTTGTCTTGCAGGAGACAAGGACGAATACCATCGAGATGAGAGGGAAAATACTGTTATTTATAATCGAATTCCTCATCTCCAAAGCTCCTTTTATATACCTCATTTATCCCTACACAAAAGTCTCTGTACGGACACTCCTTTATCAAACGACAGGCTATAGTAAGTTTATATCTGGCACTCTCCCGCTTTGCAGATATTGTCTTATTGGTTATCAGGTTGTATTTACTCGTTATTGTATTCAATATCGATTTCCCGTAGTATCTTTCGATTATACAGGCAGGTACGATATAACTGAGTGATAATATTATCTTCTCCTTGAGATCTTCGTCTTTGATCCTGACTATCTCTGACATAAGGTCAGAAAATCGCACCGCATAAGGTTTGAAGAAACGTTCATCCTCGATAGATGGGAGGGCGAGGTTGAAATTGTACTTCCTTATACCAAAACCCTCCAAGAACCTTACTATCTTTCCAATATCAGTGTAGTTCTCCCTCGATATCATTATATTGAACACAAAGTCGATCCCCTTAATATCCTTAATATTAGTGAGAGCCTTTCTGATGTCGTAGTAGGCAAGCCTATCGCCAACATTGACCTTTGCAGACTTCAAAGAATAGAATGATATAGGGATTACAACTTCTTTCACACCGAGAGTTTTCAATCTTCTCAAAAGACCAACATCTTTTAGTGCCCTACCATTCGTCAGAATCCTGATATTCTCAATCCCGATACTCTGTGCCGTCCTTAAAATATTTAAAATATATGGATATTCGAGCGGCTCCACTGCTACAATCTCCAGAAGGTTTGCACCATTCAATTTCTTATCTTCTGCCTTTATGAGTGAGTCGAGTATCTGAGGGTCATCGAGCGGTATTGGTGCATTGTAAGCATTCGCCACGATTCTGGTCGTACAAAAAGGACAGTTGTTCGAACACCATCCCCTTATGACTATATTTATCGTCTTCGTCTTCTTTTCGGACCTTATTTCTACTGCATTCGATTCAGTCTCATCTGGATTTATCTTGACCTCAAAACCATTATTTATCAGAACGACATTGTGATTTGCAGTAAATTTCTCCCTTGATTCCTTGATCAACTCTAATTTCTCATAGATATCCAGTTCCCCCGATATAACTACATACAATTTATGGAGGCTGTTTCTCTCTACATATTCAACAAGCCTTGATAATCTATCCTCATCGAATTCGTCTGCGAAGGTAATTATCGAGATATTCTGATACTTCAAAGCCTTGAGCATCCTGATAATGAGTTTACATCTCGACAATTGTCCCGCTAATGTCTTCCTGTCATTTTCTGGATTGTCAAGGCCATATAGTCTGAGTCGTATCTCCTCCAATCTGTTATTCAACAAGAATGTGATATACTCAATCCTTGTAAGATATTCACCTCCCGTCTCCAAAATCGTATTCACTCCAAGTTTAGCCACCCTGCTCACATATTCGTAGAATTGGCGCCTTGCAAGAGGCTCCTCTCCAGTATGAATTACTGTATCCCCCCTTTTCAACTCTACTTCTGGATATCTTATCTTATTTGTATACTTCTTTACAAAACAGAATCTCTCCTCTTCGGGCTCTCCATATACTACCTTGAAATACATAATCAGCCAGCCCAGAACCAGTTCAGAAAACGCAGGTTATATAATGAGAGTAAAAATGCAAATACGAATATTATAAATCGCTCTACCTTCCTGTCTTCACAGATATCCGAGATATAATAAAAGGCGGGGAAGAGTATTGCACAAAATCTCATCATAGACATAACCTTACCTGTCGATAGAGGCATAAGCACCCCGAAAAGTACAATCATCCAGAGTACAGGATTGTATTTCCTAACGATCATCATTATTGCAATTATCAAAAAGAGCATCGAGGTAATCGTCTCAAGGAATTTCTGCATATTTACCTCGTCTCTCGGGAATGACCAGTTTACCCGGTAGAGCTCCAAAAACGGAGTAAAGAGCGGAAAGACAAAGTGTCTCCCCCATCCCGCCTGAAACTTAGAGAAGGCAAGGGGGTCCGATACCTGATTCCAGAGCATAGCCATAAAGACAAGGAGCCCAGATGGGATCAACAGGAGAAACAACATATCGAGGCTGAATCTTTCCTGCCTTTTTAATATACGATACAGAAGATATATCGCAAAACTGATAAACAATATGATCCCTGTGGAGCGTGTGAGCATAGCAAGCATACCAAATAGAGATGAAATCAGAAAATTCCTCTTGAAGAAGAAGTAGGTGCTACCTGTAATCGCAAGAAGGAATAGCCCTTCTGTATAATAAGCCGATAAGAAGAAGGAGGCAGGAAACAAGAGCAGCAGTATTATAGAACGCCTCGCCCTCTCTTCATCTGTCATTGAGAGGGCAATGAGATACATAAAGAATATGGCAAACAGGGTCGAAAAATTAGAGAGGAGAAAACCAGCGAGAAAGTGAGAACCCACGACATACCCGAGATATCGGGCAAGATACGGGAAAGCAGGGAAGAACGCCACATCGCTCTGAGAGCCCTCTATAAAATAACCCCTCTCGACAATCCTCTTATACCAGCCCGAATCCCACCTGAACCACCCATCGAGAAAGTATCGTTCCTTCTGTGGATATGCCTGATAGTCCTTATTGGGATTATTTGTACGCTCATATGTCAGACTCATAGAAAGAAAGTCCAGAAGAAACAGTGAGCCCCTCCAGACCATAAATATCAACAGGACAGTCAGAAATGCCTTCTTCTTCGAGATTGTATTATTTACATAATCCATACCCAAATCCCCTCACTTTTATTACACAAGTTTGAACCATTATCAAAATAAAAATACAGAAATATACAACTATTCAGTTACGGGTGAAAATCATAATCGACCAAAATCCC
>Ga0123519_10003290_pt1 | contig 26820 bp, 26 predicted proteins | sample YelNatPaOPRAMG02_FD_87396 | JGI IMG/M metagenome (GOLD analysis project Ga0123519, IMG submission 87396) | Hot spring microbial communities from Yellowstone National Park - Yellowstone National Park OP-RAMG-02 (version 2) | ecosystem: Environmental > Aquatic > Thermal springs > Hot (42-90C) ...
CAAGAAAATCTGTTTCTTTTTCATACAGCTGCTCTGCATCAACCAACCTTGTTTCAACCTGCATCAGCTCCAGCTCACCCCTCCTCCACCCATCCTCTTTCTTTTCAAAGCCGAATTGCTTGATGAGCTTGTCCGCTATGTTCTTTCCTGCGGTGTCTTGAGATGAGAAAACAATTGTTGGCATGAGTAGAATATGGAATTAAATATATTTAACGTTAATTTAATTTAACATTTGCATTGATTTTTAAAAACTTCTGATACTCTTATAAAATACCTTTTTTCCTCCACTCTCTTTCAATTTCATCGACTGTCTTTTCACAATTAGAACATTTTTGGGTTGTTATCACAACCTGTTCATTAATTTTTTTGAATATACTACCTTTTCCTGCACCATATGTTCTTTGATGTCTATATGAAGGAGGTCTTATCATTACCTCAATCGTTCCTTTATTACAAAATGGACATAACCAATAATCTCGTTGGAGCATTAATCTCACTTGTTTTGTGTTTTTAATATAGAGTATTTTTCATTTTACCATTTCCATCCTTCCTTCCTCATTAAACCAATAAGATCTATACACTCAATTTTAAATTCTTGACAAACGAAGGGAAGGTTAACCTTATTTGGTTTAAGTTTTTCTTCAGTCACTATAATTTTAACTTTCACTATTGGCACTAATTTTTGCTGTTCTTCCTTTTCCAGCGCTAATGCGATAAGCCATGGATCCGCATCTATTTCTTTTTCTGGATCTACCAGTTCCGGATATTTGGCCAGGATGTCTTTTATAATTTCTATTTGTTGTGAAGTTATATCCACGAACATACTTTTTCTAATTTTTACCCATTTGTATGCTTCATCAAATTTCTTTTTAAGCTCATCTAAAACGAATTTATGGGATACCAGTCTTTCGTTTTTTATAAGTTTGTCTATGTTTTTCCACAATTCCAGAAAAACATCTTGAGGATATAGTTTAGATAAATCAATAATTGAGCAAGTGTCGATAATGTATACAAAAATCTCATTGTTTTTCATTTTCGTAACCGCTTTATGGACTGAAGAATTTTTTCATAATGTCTTACTTTTACCCCAAGATATTCCAGAGCTTGATCAAACGTTATGTTTCCCTTTTCAAGGTTTGATTCAACTAGAAAAACAAATTTTTCTCCTTTTTCAGTGACGCATCTTCTCTCTGGTTGTATAAATCCTTTTTGTTCATAAAATTTGATTTTTTTTACTATTTCTTCATATTTTTCTTTATTTAGATAGCCCAGTTTTACTGTGTTATAAAGTAACATAGTTTTGCTAATTTTATAGGTTTTAGATAATTTTCTCAATGTTTCTTTTTCAAAAAGGATTGGTTTATTTTCTTTGAATACCCTTTCGGCTACAGATTGAGGAAATAAAAGCTCTGAAGCAAATTCGTTACACCATCTTTCGATTCTATTAAATTCCATCTTTTCAGGTAACATTAAAGATTTTTCTGGTAAATCAATTCCTGATTCTCTTAAGAGAGCGTGACCAAGTTCATGTATAAGAGTAAATAATCTCGGTTCTATATTTTCTTTAGAATTTACAATAATTACGAAAGGTTCTTCGTCTGCTAATGTAAAACCTCTGGCATCTTCAACTGGCATCGAAATTTGGAATACAAAGATGTTAAATTTTTCAATTTCTTTTCTTAGAAAATTAAAGGCTTCATACGCATCTTTCCATTTTTTCTGAATCTCTTCATTAACTTGAAAAACTTTCCTGTATTCTTGCGCTATCTCTCGTGGGTCGTCATCTAGAGTAATGGGTTTAACATTTGGTTTGATGCTTATTCCTAAATTTTCAAGTAAAATTTTTCCAATTTTTTGTAACTTTCTTACTTCCCTAATAGCTAAAAAAGTTTCTACGGAGAAAATACCCTCTCTCCCAGGTAACATTCGATAGTCCTTTGGCAATGGTTTTTCTTTTGGTGGTGAAGGAAGAAAGAAAACTGATAAAGGTCTTTTGGTGTACTTAGCTAAAATTTCCAATTGTCGGAGAGTTGGATATTTCTCACTTTTAATCCATTTTTGGATAATTTCTTCTGAAACTTTAAGTTTTTCACTTAATTGTGGAATATTCCAACCAGATGTTTCAATAGACCATTTAATTATTTCTGGCTTAACCTCTATTTCGAAAGTTTCCATTTTCATTTTTCCTCACCTTCAATTATCTTAACCCAAGGATGCGATTTGATTTTCTCAATCTCTTTCATAACTTTACTATCATTTCTGATTTTCTCAGCAACCTGTTTAATTGTTTTCAATTTTTCCTCATCAGATTTCAGGTTTTCAATATCTTTTAAATATGGTTCAACTAACTGCAAAAGATTTGTTTTTATTCCATCTTGTTCGAATTTTTCTTTAAAATAAAGCTCATAAACTAAGGAGTCAATAATTTGTTTATCGATAAAATCAATAATGTCTTTCGCCGACTCTCTTCGTTCTTCTGTTTTGTTTAGGAAGAGCATGTAATCACAAAGAGTTATGAAGGGTTGTTGGTTTTGTGGGAGTTGAATCGGAAGATTTTTTGTATTCTCTGGGAGCACATGAAGTTGATCTGATAAAAACGATATTATAAAATAATTAATAAGTTTAGAATTTATTATAACTAATAGAGTCTTGAGATTGACATCTTTTTTAATATTTTTTTCAGACGGTAAAATAGACTCTAGATTTAAAATATTAATGGTTGTATGGTCAGAATATATTTTTTCATTTCCCGGAATAAAGGTAGCTTTGATTGGTTTAATACCAATATCCTTTATAATAATTCGATCATTTTCAAAAATCTCTGGAAATAATGGATTGTACATACTTTTTAAATATGCTAACCATTTCCCACTCCAATTAAAATAAAATCTACCGACATTTGCACCTTTTATTATTTTTTTGCATGCATCTTTATTTTTTGTCCTCTTTAAACATTCATCAAATGAATTAAATACATATTTTTCTGATGGTGAGGGCCTACAACCCCAATTTACATAACAAATATCACCGATCTTATAAGAACTCTCTGTTATCGCCGAAATTATTGATAAATCTTTTGAAGATAGGTCTAATCTCAAATTGTATCGTGGGTGTTGTTTTACCGCAGTATATGAAAGATAGTTTTTAATTTTAAATTTAGAGTCGCTAATAAAAATTTTATCAAATTTATTATTTTTGTCTAAAAAGAAAACAATGTTCCTAACTCCAACACCTATAAATACTGGGAGACTTCTAAAATCAACAATCTCTCTGATATTTTGATTATATATTACAAATTCTCTGAATTTATAACCATACTCTGCAGCAATCCATTTGTCAGAAGTTATATAAGAGAATTTCCCAAATCTATTGGAGAGATTAATAGATCTTTCTATAAAAATAAGATAAATATCATATTTTTTATATGCGAATTTATATAAATTTGAATAAATCTCTTTTTCTTTTTCTGAAATGTTGTAGATATTAATGTATGGTGGATTCCCAATTATTATATCAAATCCCCTTTCCTCTGGATCTTTAGTTCCGAAAACTTTAGGGAATTCATAACTCCAATGAAAAGGCTGGAGTTTTAAGAATTCTTCCCAGCTTATATTAATGTTTTTATTTTGCAGTAATTCATAGAACTTTTTATTCAAATATTCTCTATTTGGTTTGTCAATTTCATCAATTTTTTCTTTTATTTTTTTTCTCTTTTCTCCAGATGCAAGCTTAAATTCATCAACTAGTTTTTCTTTTTCTTTGATTATATCTTGATATTCAAAACTCTCAAGAGACAGGTATTTTGTTTTTAAATTTTTCCAAACTAATTTATTTTTTCTCTTTATAGAAGGTAAATCTGCTACAATTTTTTCCTCGACAAACCCTATTAATGAATTCCCAATCATCAGGTTAAAATCTAAGTTTGGTAAAGTTTCAATCTTTTTGTTTTCAATCCATTTTGGGTCAATCTGAGAAATTAGCCAGAGCCAGAATCTTAGTTTTGCTATTTCAATAGCTCCGTCCATTATATCTACCCCATAGAGATTATTGGTTATGATCTGTCTAACAATGTAATAATTTCTGGTTGGACTTTTTCTAATCTCTAAGGTAATTTTTTTTACTTCTTCGTCCTCGCTTTGTTCTTCAAGAATTCTTATCACCTTACTGTAAAGTCTTAGTAGAATGTCACCAGCTGCAATTAGAAAAGACCCAGACCCACAAGCATTATCACAAATTTTCAATTCTTTTAAAATCCTGAAATAAAGAAATTTTACAATTTCAACTTCTTCTTTTGTTAATTTTTCTTTATTTAAAAGTTCATCCCAAATATTTTTATAATTAGTTTTGAATTCCTTGTTTATTTTATCAGTTATGTAAGGATAGATAGTATTCATTGAGATATAATTTGTAATCTCAGCAGGAGTATAGTAAGCACCAATTTTCTTTCTTCCAGCTCTTAATTCACCTTTTACTGTTTTTATATCATTTAGATTAATTCTTTTCAACTGTTTACCTAACTCTTCTAAAGATACAACAAACTTTTCGTAAATGTGTCCAATTATTTCTGGAGTCAAATCACCGATAACATCTTCCTCTTCTGGTACTTCTTCTCCTATGACCCAATTATATTCGTTTAAAATCTCAAGGATGAGTTCTTTTATTCCCTTAATTCTTATTTCTCTTTCGTGTTTTCCTTCAAATTCATCTTCTACAAAAAGTCCCCCATTTAAGGAAGGTGCGGCAACAGAAAATTTTTCATTTCCGATCTCAAATTGTTTTAATGACCAGCCGTCTTCTCTTACCTCACCTAAAACATCAAAAAACACTTTATTAAGAAAGTCTTGCAATTCTTTTTCAGATAATACTTCACAAATCCATTTAAAAAACTCTCTAGTTCGTTTTCTGTCAAGTTTCCAGTCTATTTCCTTATTTTTTATTCTCACAAGCCCTAATTGAGCTAAAAAATAAAAGAAGATTAACCTATCCAGAAGATGTTGAACAACTAAAAGTTTATTTCCATCTTCTTTTAAATCTTGAATGCTTTTTGCCAGTTTTATCCTTACTTCCCACAATTGCCAATAAAACTTTTCAGCAATATCGCGGGTATCAAAAAGAGTATCCATATTCTTTACAGAAAATTTATTGAGTTTATCTTCTCTGCTTTTGAGAAATTCTTTCCTAAGCTCTGGCTTATACCAAAACCAAGGTAATTCTCCGCCATATCGCCTGAAAACCTTTACTTTTTCTTCAAATGGAAAATAAAACCATATATACTTGATTTTTTGTGCAGAAGAGGATAAGTCCTTTCTTATTTTCTCAGCTTCTTCATTATTTGAAACTTCTATATAAGCAAGTAGATTATTACCATCTACAACGACTTCTTTGTCTTCAATTTTAAGAGGAATTATCTTCTCGAAAAATCCCTTTTCTTTAAGCCAGTTTATATCATATTTAACCATATTTTATCACTGCTAGAAGTTTTGGTTTTGCTATACTTTTTTGATAGCCACGGGCCACTATCTTTTTGTTAAGTAATGCTTGTAATTTCCCTATTTCTTCCTCTTTTTTCCAAGGTGATAATTTTTCGATTTTTTTAAGATAATCTAAAATAAGTTTCTTGTCTCTTTTGGTAAAACCTGAAATATCCATGCTTTTAAAAATATCTTTCAATCTTCCGTTTTTTTCTGATAACTTTTCTACTTGAGAATCAAATCTATCCTTTCTAGGAGTTGTTTTCAAAAACTCTTTGTCAAGCTCTAAGCACTTTTCTGAGATTAAAGAGTTAATCTTTTCCAAATCCCCTTTTGTTATATTAGTATCGAGTTTTTTTTCCGAAAATATGAGTTCACCTAAAGTATGAATGCCTCCTCTATATTCAAAAACAACAAAATAATCTGTAGTGCTCTTTTTAAGTCCAGTAAATATGGGCTTTTCATAGCCTCTAGCCAGATATTTAACAGTCTCATCAGAAATCCCCCAGTATTTTATAAATTCTCTAAGTGCTTTATCCTCTTTCGAGAGAGTCGGAACAATTCCTTTTTTAATTTCGTCGGGTGTTTTCGTCGCCAGTAAATCTTTATATTCACGGATTAATTTAATTGCTCTCTTTCTATTTTTTTCAGAAAATTTCTTTATCTTTCTCTGTTCAATTGCCCAAATCACAAAATCTAAACCTATTGTAGAAATTATATTTTCTATCCTTTCCGCAACCCTATCACAAAGTTCCAGTTCTTTGTCAATTCTTTCATCAGGTTCAAAATTATAAATAAGGATTTTTTTTGGATGGTCAATTCTTATTGCTCTTCCATCTCGCTGAATTAATCTAACGGGATTGTAATGAAGATCAAAATTTATCACAACTGGGTTCTTATTTTCTGGTCCTGGTAAATTTGTACCCTCACCCATTATATCAGTCGTTACTAAAACATCAAATTTGCCTTTATTGAAATCTTCTTGAATTTTATCTTTGTCAGTAGTAGGTATCTCGATTTCCTCTCCAATTTCTTCGTCTATCGGAACCTCACCGCCATACGCCAACTGAAACTTAAACCTTCCATGTCGCTTAAGCTGCTTTCCTATGTAGATAACGGTATCTCTTGATTCAGAAAATACAAGTGTCGGCTTTTTTTCTTTTTCAAGAATTTCAAATAACTTTTTAATTTTTTCATCTCTTTCCTCCAAATCTTCAATCTTTTGAATATTCTGCAACATAGTATTAATAACATCTATGTCCGACTGAAACCTTTCTAAAATTTCTTTCTTTTTTGAGTTAGAAAGGGAAAGGAAAGTGTTTTTTATATTCTCTAATCTTTCCTTAGAAAATAATTTTGTTTTCTCTTTATACTTAGCATTTGCAACCACTTTCACCAAAAACTCTTTAAGAAAAATATTCTTCTCCAAAATATTTTCAAGGCTGATTCTAAAAGCAATTATACTGCTTTCAAGTCTTTTATACAATCTCCATTTGTACCACCAAATAAGGTTTTTATCCTCCTTGTATTCTTCCTCCCAAAGTTTTGTATATTCGAAGTTTAACTTTTCAAGAAATGGTACTACCTCATCAAAAATGTTCTTTACAATTTCTTCATCATATCTATAGGTTACCTGAAATACATCAGGGCTTTCAATTTTTTCTTTTCCTGATATCTTCTTTAAATCTTCAGGAAAATACTTTATGATGTCAGGCCATTCTATTCTTATAGTGAATTTTCTTATTAATTCGTTCAATTTTTCGATGACTTCGTCTGTTATTTCTTTCGCTTTCACATTGCGTTCAATTTCATGTATTTTGGCAAGTATTCCTTCTGTTTCAAATCTTTCTTTATAATTTCCTTTCACAAAAAGTTTTAGGAGTTCTGTAAAGTCTAGTAAAGAAATATTTATTGGCGTTGCTGTTATCAGAAGTATGTGAGAATTTGGATTTATTTTGCCTATGTTTTCTAAATTTTCTCTTCGATTTGATTTAGGTTTTGAAACTCTGAAATGATGTGCTTCATCGACTATGATTAAATCAACACCCTGATATTTCTCGTAATCAAAATCACTTTTTTGAAGCATACCTCTTGATAACCATTCCACATCACTTCTCTTCAACCCGACCTTCTCTAAAGTTTTTTTCCAATGTTCCTCGATTACTGGTGGATAAATTATCAAAACTTTTTTTCCAAGTTCTTTGTAATATCTAGCTATCATGCATCCAACATCTGTTTTTCCTAATCCGTAGGAATTCGCTAAGATACACCCACCATAAGTTTTCATTTTCTCTAAACAAAGATAATGGCTCATGTTTTGGAATTCTCCAAGATAAGAAAGATCGGAACTAATGTTTTTGACTAAATACTCTTTACCCATTATTTTTAGTAGATTTAACACGAATTCACGAGGATGAAGATAAAGTACCTCAGATAAAGAGGCTTTTCTAACTATATCTATTACTTTCAAATTTTCAACTTCATCGCTTGATTTCTTCCATATTTCATTAAAAAAATGTCTGTAGAGGTCTTTTTCGTCAATTGTAATTCCAGTAGGTACAATCAATTCAACATTTTCTGCTAACCCAGCCTCAGTTAAATTTGCTGAACCAGCCCAGACTTCTAAACCACTTCTAGCAAAATCAAATATGTATAGCTTTATGTGAAAACCCCTCTCTAAAAAGATTCTAAAATCAAATTTATTCTCATCGTAGAGCTTTTTAATAAATTCAAATGTTTCATCGTTAAGGATAATAGCATCTTTTTTCAACGCCTCTAGGACTTCTTTTGTACTTTTTCTTGTTTCAGGTCCCATAACAACCTTGAATTCCTGAAGAAGGCCTTTTTCATGCAAATCCTTTAGCAGGGAGTATATCTTCTGAAATCCTTCGAAAAAGAAGAACCCAACGGCTATATGAAAAGAAATTTTCTCATTATTTTTTAACGCTCTAGCTATACGCTCTTTAAAAACATCTAATACTGTTTTTTCATCTGTTAATATTCCAGCTCTATTATCAACTACAAATGTACTCATTCTATCAACCTTTAGCAATTTCTTTTAATGCATCTTCAGGACTTATTAACTTATATAGTCTTTTCCTCGAATCATTCGGGTCTAATCTTACTTCTAGCCAACCAGCTTTCTTCAAGTCTGATAAAATAATACTAATCATTTTATCATCATTAAGTGTTTTGGAAGCATCATCATGATTGAATTCTTTATTTTTAAATTTAGTCCAAAGATTAGAATAGGCTTTCTATTCCCTCCCCCATATCTTCTGAATTCCTGAACTTTCTCAGAGAGATAAATGAACTTAAAACGCCTTTCTCCTGGGCTATTTTCTTGAATTCTCTGAGCAAGCTGGTTTTTCCTATTCCCCAACTCCCAAGCACTAAGAAATGGTTTTGCCTGCCCAGTTAAAAGCTCATTCAAAGCTTTCTCAAAATACTTTTTCTCGGCTTCCCTACCAACAAAATTCTTGGGTTCTAAACCGCTTCTTGGCGTAAAAGGATTTGGAGCTACCATGCCCACCCCTTATCTACAAAATCTACAAATTTCGGTTTGTTTTGTAGATTCTGTAGATGTGCGTATATATAAATATACGGCACGAACAGAATCTCGGGCTTTCTCTCATCCATACCTAACTCCACTTTCATATCACGTTTCCTACTTCTCGCAAATAAGGAAAAAAGAGGGCTCAGGGGAAGGTATTTAAATAAGTTGTTGGAAATATATTTCCTTGCCAAAATACAAATCGGAAAGTGGTAACATGCAGTCCAAGAGGCATTTCGAATCCCTGTCGGAGGAGGAGCAGGAGAGGCTGTTCAACTCAATAGAGACGTTTGAGGATTTGGTGCTGTTCAAGCTCGCGCTGACAACAGGGATCAGGAGGGAGGATATTGTCGGTATTGAGCTGGGCGGGGTGGATTTGAACAACAGAACAATCACATTCTGGGAGCACAAAAAGAAAAGGTTTCATACTGTCCCAATTGCAAGTTCACTGCTTCCTGATTTGAAGCGGTATTTGAACAGCATCCCGAAGGGGCAGAAAAAGCTGTTCACCTTCACGGGCAGAACTGCCTATAACAAACTGCAGTATTATCTGAAAAAAGCAGGGATAAACAAAAAGCTTGCATTCCACGATTTGAGGAGAACATTCGTAAAAACAGCGAAGAAAAAAGGGCTGTCAATCAAGGCAGTCTCGCAGATAACAGGGGACAGAGTTTCAACAGTTGAGGAGTACTATGCGAATTTAGATATGGAGGAGCTGAAGGAGGAGGTTGATAAGCTGTAGGAAGCCTGGCGAAGGAGGCGTATGAGAAGGCGGGGTTTGAATGAATCTATAGTTATTCCTATAATTGAGCAGAATTGCTTTTTTAGTTTCTATGCCCCATTACTCTGCATTACTTCGATTTTTATTTTTTAATTTATACAGAAGATTAGTCATTGAGAAACTTTCTAAACTCAAAAATCAAGAGGGGCAAATTTACAAGTATAGCCAATGATGCAACGAGTAAACCTCTATTTGAGATTAACAGATTGATCTCTTCGTCTTTCGATAGTGCTCTGACATCCTTTTCTAAGAAAGCTCCCATATCATCACTCGCATTCTCTCCAGTATCTGAAATAATCCAAGAGGTTTTTGCTATCTTAACTTTGAAGATTCCGCTACTTTCAGGTCTAAAGACGTCATCAAAGTCCATATTCTTGCAGATAGTCGGCTGGGTAAAAGTAGAATTTGTAACGTTGAAAAGCTTTGCTCCGCATCCCCATTTCACTCTTACTGTTTCTTCTTCTAGTTTCGATGCATCTATCTTAAAAATTTGGATTATGACATCAACAACAGATAGATTTAGATTTCCTGATTTAGCAGAAATGGTGCAAATCATTTCTGAATCTTCTGTTATGAACTCTGTATTCTTTGACTGGCATTCAACTTTTATTAAAAGTGTATAACTTTGTTGTGGGATTTGTTGTGGGCTCGGGTTATAAATATTTTTGCCACTTAGTCTAAATAATCCAAATAGTATTAAGAACGAAAATAAAAGCGCTAATAAGATAATAAACAACCATACAATTTTTTTCTTTAGCTTCTTCATAATTTCACTTAGTCTTTATATTTAACTGCAATCTGATGTTCTTGTTAGAGTTTTAATTTTGCAAACCGGGTCCCCACTGTATCCTTCGTGCCCAAACCTCCCCGGTTTACAGCATACTTTGATTGTATGGTCTTTATCAGTTTCAGCACTCCAGAGCGTCCCTAATTCTTTATTATAGCCGTTTATCGCCAAGCATGTTCCCCAAACTCCTTCTGGACGTTCAGTAAAACAGTTTGTCCGTTTTACGTCATCGATATATAATTCACACCATAACTCTCTTTTAGAGAATGCAGTAATAGAAATTGAATTACTGGGGTTGGCATCAGAATGGCAAACGGTGCCGAATGAGGTATACCAAGAAACGTCTAGCAAATCAAATTCATCATTCTTAAGCATCTCTTGGCATTTACCTTCTTCACAGCCATAGTAACAGTATTCTTCTCCAGCACCAGATACAAGTTCCCAAGAGCCATCGCGACAAGTATAATGATGGGCAGTAGTAACATTATCACAGATTGATTCTGGTGGTCGTTCGAGACAACCTTTTTTTTCTTTAGGGCATTGATAAGGATCGTTCACAACATTCCCATTAGAACAGACATAGTGAGTAATAGAAGTTTGATTGCTAACGCAACCAAAAATAATTAGACCAGTTAACATTAACCCCAAAACAACCAAGTATTTCTTCATAATTTACCCCGTTATAATTAATGTGCATGGATGTATTAATTTTGCTCTGGCTTCTACTGATTAATCTTCCCACTTTGCGATTAGTGTTCCAACCACAATTCTCTGTAGTTCGGTATCAGTTTCGGTGTAGTTTATGTATATCCCTCCAGAGTATATACTCCCAGGTTGGGTGCTTGAGGGAAGGTTACCATTTGCATCAGTGCATCTCACAACTTGGAAGGTTCCAGAGCGGGAGATGTATTGATGGGAGCCTGAGTTCATGAATATCGGCTCTGTTGCATAGTTATTGATGCTCGCTTCCACAGGATACGCCGAGGAGAGGTTTCCAGTGCATGTAACACCAGTTATCTTTATCTGGTGCCCTGTTCCCTGCCCTATAAAAAGGTCAAGTTCGCTTGTGCCTGCATGAAGTTTGAATGAACGGCATGAAAATCCAGGTGGGAAAGTGCATTGGGTTGGCACAGGTTGTGGTGGGATAGGTCTTGGTACTTGGCAACTTCCCACTAAAGGTTTTTCACCCGTAAATGTATAAGTAGTTCCATAAGTTGCATCTATGTAGGTTATCACAACATTCTTTGAGAATGGTGTCCCATCGCTCCCGCAGGTTGTTGTAATCTTTACGAGACTATACGAGCCAGGTGAGATTAGCACTGAACTGGGACTCATTGTTCCCGAACCATCCAAAGTTATTCCAGTTAGATTTATTTGGAATGGTCTATTATTTCTAACATACAAGAAGGCGGTATACACATTAATATAATACCAAGCTATTCCAATGTCTGCCCCACCCCAGTATGCTGCACTATCATTCTCACTAATTCCAGGTTGGGGTGAAGGTTGCAGGCTACTTGAAACGCATTTGTAATTAGAACATCGCAGTCCACTGCAGCAGTCAGAATCAACACTGCAAGCTTGGTTCGCCTCTCTGCACGAAGGTGGAATTCTGCATCATTATTCAAGCAGATGAGATTTTGCTGGCAATCTGCAGTACTTGTGCAATTAGCTCCAGGTAAACCTAAAGCTTGTGACGTTTGTGTAATGGAGGTGCATCCACTAATAAATAAACCAACAAATAAGAACCCCAAAATCAACAGTTTTGTTTCCATAATTCCACCTCATTTAGTATCTAAATAACCTCATTTATAACTTTTTGTATCGTCTTAAAATTAACACTACCCCAATCCCTCCAATTATTACTACCAAGAGCAAAATTATCAGTGAGGTATTTGCTCCGCTTTGAGCATTAACTATAGATTTTGAAGAAACATTTACCAAGCTGAAGCTCTGGTTACTGGGTGTTGAGATATAGACAACTTGACCCATACCCTTTAGTTCATTTTGGACAGCTTGTGAAACTTTGCCGTTTGGATCTATGAGGTATAATGTAGTTGCATTTAGCTTTTGTATGCTCTCCTTTGTTGCATTTGGGAGGTTCCCTTCCTCGGTTAGTAAAAGAGGTATTGTCCTATCCTCCGAATAGTCTTTTGCCAGATTAATTGAGTCGAAATCGCGCATATCCCCTATAACCACTTCGCTAGAATTCTGCCAGAATAATAATGCAATTTCAGATGCTATATCCACATCATCTTCTCTAAATCGTGTGATGCCCGCCCCCGTAGCTTGGATAGCTCTCTCTTCATCAGATGTTATGTCATAGTACTCGCCAAACAGATAAGCAGTAGAGTTTTTATTTCTCATGTCAGAAAGCGCAGTTTCAAGATTATCTACTCTATAGACACTGGCATTGACTTTTTTTGCTGCGGATTCTGCAATTGAATTGATAACTATATCACTAGCAGTTATAAAGACAAACTGAGGTTCCTCAAACATAACTCTTAGTTTATGTTCCCCGGGAGTGCTGAAAGACCATGTAAATTTATTCAGAGTTCTTTCGTCAGGAGTTGGGGAAACAAATGCCGGTTGCTTAAAGGTGCTTATTTGGACTAAAGTTTGTGAATACTGGGAGTTTACTATCGAGTAATTGAATACTGAGATGTTTTCAAAAGTTACCAAGAAATTAAACCCTTGCTTGACTGGTTTGTCCGAATCATTCAAGTTTAGTATCAGTGAATTCACCTCTCCTACGTTGCCACCCATGTCCTTGAAATCTTTAGTTAGATACCACGGAATCTGTAGTTCAGGCACATTATGAGTCGACCTTATTGTAGCACTCTCATTGCTGGGTAGGATTGTCAGAAAACTGACATTAAGTGTTGTTAAGTTGAGGATATCGATATAATATTCGAACTCCTCTAGCAATGGTAATGCTCTAATCATTTCTTTGGGTACTGAAGAAGGTGTAAAACTTTCTCCACTTAATTCACTACAAAGTGGTGCTCCGCACTTATAGTAATCACTTCTGTCAATTGTCGTTCCGTCAGGATTCCAAGCCCAAGCATGCGCACATTTTAAACTCCTACTGTAAATGCAAGGATTATCATATGCCTCCCAAAGAGTATCTAAATGTGTCCAGCCTTTGTTTGGTATATAAACTTCTAAAAATGCATGACCTACACCTTCTCCAAATGTGAAAAGGTCTATTTGTCTGGCAGGGATCCCATAACTATCTGAAAAAGAAGTACTTAAGACCGCCCAGTCTGCACAAACACCTTTGCCTGCTTGAATTATCTTATAGTCTGAATCATGCCAGGCACTACAGGTGGATGGTCTTGGATTTTGAAGGCAGCTATTATCATACTCTTTTATGTACTTTCCAACACCTTTATTTGACTTGCTTCCCCCAATAAGACCCCTGATTGCATCTTCCTCACTTTGACCAGTAAGAATAAGATTGGAATATCTCATTAACTGCTGCTCGGTTGGGTGTATATCTGCATACGCAGTTTTAGATGCATTAACGTAAAATTCTAATTCTCTAGGAGGTGTAAATATTTTTTCATATTTCCTGGTTAGTTTTACCTGTAGCTCTGTAATCCTACCACCATTTATCTCAGCTTTATTAGTTACGCTTTCATAACCCCTAAGCTCCACCCTGATCTGATAGATACCTTCTTTCAGACTGAGCTGGAAAACTCCTCTTTCATTTGTTGTACCTCTCTTAACACCGTCGATTGATACCACTGCGTCTGAAAGTCCCTGAGAGGTTTCAGAATCCGTAATAATTACAGTTAAGTTTCCGCTTTCCTGCTTGGCAAAAAAAGATGAGTAGGCTATGTTTCCAACCTCATCAGCACATGCGAAATTTACTGCTCCTTCATTAAAAGAATCTGTTGAAAATACTGCAGTTTCGACTGGTGAATTATAGCTCCCATCAGAAGCTTCCATGTTACTCCAAGAGTTATCACCTATCTTAATCTGGCAGTTTGTTATGGAGGAATTTCCAGTATTTGAATCATCGGCGGTTATTGAAAAAACAAATTTCCCCTGCTCCTTCTTCATTTTTGGTTCTATAAGTTGAGGGGCGTATGGGTCCATCTTGCAGCCGCTGATAAAACAAGTAACGTCCTTGACTAAATCTCCACCACGATTTCCTCCAGTAGTTATGGTAGGGACTCTCTGTTCTAACTGCAGGGATACATTTTGGATAGGAGTATACTCCTGTGGATTTGATGCCAACAGATTCAATTGTCTGTAGTCCTCTAGTATCAATCCAGAGTCAGTTTTTTTGTATGTCTTTACTTCGAGGATATAGACACCTGGCTGCTCTGCCTTATAAGTTCTAGCAAAAGACTGAAAGCCAGTCCTTACATCTATAGTTTCAGGATTTTGGTTGAAATTGAATGTAACTTGACCTGATTCAGTTGATGAATTTATGTTAAAATTGACCGTAAATACGTTTCCAACCGTTATGTTTGATGGAATTTCTACAGATTCAATATAGATTTCATAGGTTTTCATAGTGATGGGAACAGAAGGTTTCACTACCAAATTCATGTACTGGGTCGGAGTTGAATCCTGGGTTCCAAAAAGGTTATACTGAATAAACAAGGTAATGGGGTAAGTGCCTGCTGGTAGCTTGCCGAATTCTAAACTTTTTTGGATTGTTTGCCCAGCGGATATGTCTCCTAAAGTTAGTGATATATTAGTTTTATTGAAAGAAGCAACCAGAGTTGCATTATTTAATGAAAAAGTCAACTCATTATTCGTTATATTCATGCTCAATACTGCAGTTTCATTATCAAAAAACTCTGGTTTTATAAACCTAGCTTGCAGGTCGATATTTAAAGCTTGGGAAGAGGATGCAAATAAAATGAATAAAATGATTATTTTTTCTTTCATTCAATCACCGTGGAATTGTGAAATTAAACTCAGAATTGTTAGATGAATAAGCTGACATATTGGCTGAGTTATTAGAGCAGTTTCTGTAAAGATTGACATACTCTGAATTGCACATTCCCAGAGCATTCGATATTGAAACAGAATTCAAGAAGGTATCATAGTTTATCCTAACGAATATTATTGCTATCAAAGACATGACAAAAAATACCAAAACTACTGGTGACGCATTCCCAACAGCTTTTAGGTAGATACACATCCCCTGGGTTACTAGGAGTGAATAAAGAAATATGATTCCCAACAAAACATTGAATGCAATTTCAGAATTTAACGAAGAAATTACCCAGACTAAGTACGAAAAGACTGCTAACTCTGCAATTTTGAAGATCCATAGGAATTCTCTTCGTAATCTGAGTAATGCATTCATTATAGGATTCACTTCTATTGCACTGCTCCTCTTTTCAGTACTCTTGACTGTGAAGTACAGATCACCCAGCCAGAGAACTAGGAAAATTGAAAACATCATTAAGATGAGGGGGAGTAGATATATCATTTCTTGGCACCTAGCGTAGCTTCTTAGCTTTTTTGGAAGCAGGTTTTCTCTTCTTGACTTTCTTCATAATCGGCTTTTCCTCCTCTCCTCTTTCTTCGACCTCCTCCGGTAATTTCTCCTCTGGCTCTTCTTTTGGTATTTCTTTCTCTTCTTCGGCGGCTTTTTCCGGTGATATTTGCTGTTTTTTCTTTTTCCTTCTTCTCCATAGCATAAATCCTCCGCCACCAAGTCCAATTACGGCAACTCCTCCAACTAATCCTTTCGCGTATGCATCCCTTTTTGCATTTTCGGCAATTGAGGCTGCATTTGAAGCCTTATTTTCGACATCCTGCAGAGCGGAGAAAGCTGCCTGCGCATTGTCCAGCATTGTACTCAGATCCGTTGAGGACTTGGCTAAAGCTACTAGCTGAGATGCATTCTGGAGGCTTATCTGAGCATCTTTGAGTGTATTCTGGGCGCTGACTACTTGGTCACCGGAAATGCCGTAAGTAGAAGCTGCGCCATCTATGGAACCTTGGGCAGAAGATATTTTAGAATTTGCTTCATTGTATTTGGAATCCAGCGTTGTCTGAATGGTTGATGTGAACTTCCCAACAATCTTATCCATTCTATTGTAAGCTTGCGATGCGGTATCCCTAGCCTGCAAAGCTTGCTGCACAGTTTGGGTGGCATAACCTGCGCTATACGAATGCTGGGCTTGGGAAAGGAAATCCTTGGCATTATTTATCCTATCTCTCTCTTGTTCTATTTCATTTCTAACTGATGAAACATCTGCGTATTTTTCCATAATGTCTGTAAGGGATTTTAATTTAGTGTAGAGCCTCTCCGCTTTTGATATCTCGGTTTGAGCGGTCTGCATTTGCGGTTCGCCAGTCTTTCCTGTCTCAATAAACCTGTTGAGAGATTCGTAAGCATCCTTTGCCAAAGACTCTGCGGTTGCAGCATACGAAGAGGACTTGTTGGCATTTTGGCTGGCAACCAAGTAGCTTTTTGAGTCGAATGACGCGGAAGCCTGCTGCTGGTAGCTTTTGGCATTCAAGAGATTGGATTTCGCGCTTTCTATCTTCGCTTTGGGGTCTACAGTGTCCATCCCCAAAACAGTCGCGTTTGTTATTATTGAATCCGCTCGGTCTATCCATGACTGTGCGCTTGCGATTTCGGAATTAATGCTCGCTATTTGGTCGCTGACGCTCTTTATCCACTTCTGCAAATTAGCCATCGCTTCCTGGACTGAGTTATACGCCTGGGTGGCGAATTGTTTAGCCTCTGCTGCTTTATTCTTTGCGTTATCCGCTACTTGTTTGGCAGTATCAAAATCACCGCTGTTGTAGCTTGACTGGGCTGAAGATAGAAATGTGTTTGCTGTATCCTTGCTTGACTTCGCCTGCGTTAAGAACTGTTGAGCTGCAGTAAGGTCCGCTCCTGATGAGGTTGAGTTCTGTATGTATGTTTCCGCATTCTGGATTTCAGACAAGGCGTCATTTATTGCAACTCTTGCATTGTCTATGGCAGCGACCGCAGGGTGAGGTTGATAAGAAACAGATATTGAAGTTGTTTTTGAACCTGATGAGTAACTGCCTGCCTGGCATTTAACTTCTATTGCATACATATACGAGCCTTGACCTGTCTGTGGTGCTTGTATAGTCAGTGTAAAGCTTTGCTGGCTGTTACCCTGTAACGTACCAAGATTGCTGTAGCCGCTTCCGCCGCCTTGGTATTGGCAGGTTACTGTCCTTTGGTCCTGGTTGCTGACCTGGACGGTAATTGTTGTGCTTTGACCATTCCAAAGGGTAACTGATGTTTTATCTGCTTGGATGGATAGTTGGAGGGGTGCCGTTAATGCAGCCTGCGCAGCTGCATACGCACTGTCCGCTGATGTTTTAGCTTGAGTTGCACTGGTGTATGCATCATTATACTGGGATGATGAATACTGGGTATTGGCAGTGCTAAGGCTTGACTGGGCTTGTGATAAGTATAAATCGGCTTGGGCGGTGGTAAGTCCGAGGGCTTTTGCTTCGTTGATTTTTGATTGGGCGGAAGATATAGAACTTTGTGCGTTTGATATTGCTGCGCTGGCTTCAGAAGGAGAATAACCATATGTTAAACTTAGCGTAAATGTTCTATCCCAACAGTCATTTGGGTAATAGTGGGTGGCATTCCCCTTGTAATACGTCACCTTGTAGCTTTTTGTTACAGTACCGGTGCCCGTTGCAGGTACATTTTCGGTTATAACATTAGTGAAGGTGTAGCCCGAAGTTTCATTTACTATGCCAACATACTGATTGCCTTTAGCCGTGCTGTATATGTACACATGAATTTTGTCCCACCATAACCTGTTGTACGTATAGAGCGAAAAGGAGGCTGTTTCAGCATGATACAAGGTGCACTGGCAGGTTGCCGATGGGTTATCACAACTACATTTGCTTGTTGTAGAGCTTATTACGCCATCGCTTGGCTGTATAGAATCGCAAGCATATATGATTTGAGTCAGGCACAGAAGCATAATCACAAAAAGTTCTTTCTTCATTTTTGTCCACCTCCCAAAGACAGATTAACCAAACCGCTGTAATCTTGCTTAACTACATTCTCGGATGGAATAAAGAATGAGAAGAACTTCCCGATTTTTTGTTTGTGCTTTTTCCTGAAGTCATCGATGTATGCATGATACTCAGACAGATCGGTAAAGCCAAGCATCACCACATGCGTCATGCCGTCTGAACTCTCTCCAGTTGCGAAATAGACCGAATGGGGGTCGTCTGTTATCTCTTTGACCATCTTGCTGGTGGATTCGTCGTTGAAGTCAAGCCATTGGTATATTAGTATTGTGTAAAATTTGATGCCGAATTTCTCCAAATCAACGATGGGCAGAAAGTCAACAAGCACCTCCTCTTCCTGCAGCTTTTTCCTTATCCTATGCGCAGAGGCTTTGCTCATGCCGGTCTCCTTTGCAATTTGGGCGTCATGCTTGCTCCCATCCTTTAGGAGTGATTTTAGGAATTTAATTTCAAGTTTTGATAGATTGATTATACTTTGTTTCATAATTCATACCTTTTATAAGATAAAGTATTTAAATCTTTCTGTAATTATGAGCAAAAATACTAGAATACAAGAAAAAAATGTCCTAAATCACCACCTCCACTATTAGTTAGTATCCAAAAATATATTAAGATACCTCATGACTTCACTCGTAGTACGCCAGCGGGCTGCATCTCCTCTCAAGCCAAAGTAACTTTAATATACTTTTACATACTAAATATCATCTGGTGGGCTTATGAGTAAAACATTAAATTTGTTCACTTTTTTGATAGTATCAATAGTAATAACTGGTATTATAGTCTACTTAGCAACAAGACCTTCTAGTACGGGAGGTCCGTCATCTATTTCTCCATCCATCTCTTTTGCATTAAGAAAATGTACTGCACAAGAACAATATACAACACAAGAATGCACCCAGCAAAATTTAGTTTATGCATTAACGGACAAAAAATGTTACAAAAGTGGTTGGGTAAATGACTGGGTGAATTCAGAGTGCACAATAATTAATTCGGACACTGAGGGTGGGACTTTCTCGGTGTCGGTAGGAGTGATAACTCCGGATAATCATGAAGTTGGAGAGACACAAACACAGTATATCGGTCCAAGCTCATCGGCAACTTTCAAATTTGCACAGAGAATGGAATACCATGATTGCTATTGCCGAGAAACAAGTATACCGAAGAAACAGGTTTGTAGCACTGTAATCAAATACAGAACTGTCGAGCAACCGTGTTAGAATTATAATGAGTTATGAACATCCTGTAGTTCGATTAGCGTCAATTGACAGTTGTGTTAAGAGTACTAACCTTTCAAGCTTTAAGCCAGTTCCAGAAGAAATAAAAGTAAAAAAATAAAAAAACAGTTATTCCTCATTCAAAGTATGCCAGTGGCGTGCACCTCTTCTCAAACAGCGCTAGGGCTATCACCTTCACCTCGTCGTCGTTGTCCGTCATCTCCTTCGCATCCTCGTAGCACTCCTTCAGCAGGTTGAGCTGGTATTCCCTATATCGCTTATATTTATCTTCATCATTTTCCTTGCTGTCTGCTTTCGTTGGTTCAATAGATTTCAGAATTTTGTTTATGAATGTCCTTTCTCCTTTCCTCGCTATTCTCTCCTCATAAATCACTTTGACTTCTTCGCCTCTCTTGAGCTTCTTAATCTCTAGCGGTATCTCTCCCCAGTAGTTGAAAAATACCCTGCCTTCCCCGTTTTCTACTGCTACCCAGCTTTTCTCATCATTATTCTTCGATTTCCCACTCCCGAAGAACTTCCCAATAATCTCCTTCTCCATTTCAACACCTCCTGATGTCAGTTAAATGACATCAAATCACCTTGACCTCCTTCCAGAATGGACCAGATCCGTCTTTTTTATCTCCCAAACCTGCGGAGCCAGCGAATTCAGCTCCCTCTCGTCAAAATACCCCCACTCCTCTTCCAGACCTTGCACAAAGCCGAACCAGACGAATGGCTCGACCTCTTCAACCCCGAACCAGTACCAGCCTGTGAAGCTCTCCCATGCCCTCAAAACCTTCCTGCCGTTTATGTACAGCTCCCCTCCCTTTGCCTCAAATTCCGCCATCCTCTCACCCCTCGCTGTCAAACCCTCTTGGGTTCTCCCTCTCGTATTCCCTGCCCTCGTCAAACGCCACGTCGCTGAGCTCGTCCAGCAGTCCAACCACGTTATCCCAGACAATCTCATCCACCTGCTCCTTTATCTCGTTCAGAATCTCATTCTTCACTTCTTCAGACGTTTTCATTTCAACCACCTCTTTTTTTTTGAAGAACCTTATTTGGGTCGGGCGAAGCCCGACTTGCTTGTTTTTTGTTCTGTGAGCCGCCGGGCATGGCGGTCGCTGGACCGAAAGGATTTTATGCGAACGAGCTGGCGAGGGAGCTTAAATTCCTTTCCCGGCGGCTCTTATGACTGAGCCTGCGCACGCACTCCGCAGGAGAAAAGCTTTTATGTCTGCTGAGCGGAGGCGAAGCGGCTTAAATGCTTTTGTGCGCAGGCGAGATGGAATCGGTTTGCGGGAGATGATAAGAACCCGCTGGAGGTTCTTATGGAAGTCGGAAAGGTTCAAGGAAAACCAAGAGGGAAACTCTCGGTTGTCCTTGAGAAGCAAGTTTAATATATTTCGTGAGACGGAATATCAGTGGAGTGAACATGCCCGAGAAGCGTATTATAAAAAAGAAAATAGACATCGAAGTACCACTTGAGCTCAGGTTCGGGCTTTACTGGAGCCTGCTATTCGCAATATTTGTCTTTTTCTTGGCGTATGCAATTTTGTACTATGTAGGTTATGTATGGTGGGGGAATACAGGAGCTTGGATCTTAGTCATCATTGGTTTAGGACCTCTGATAATGGTTTTCGCAGAAGATGAAAAACCTAGTGGGCTTTTGGTTGAAAAAGATAAACAACCTAGGTTGGTAGAAGTGGTTGATGGTGTTGCGGAAGAGTTGGGCTTGCCTGTTCCGGATAAAATCCTCCTGACTCCTGGAACTGGCATTTTTGTGACAGGTCGTTCGGAAAAATATCTGTGCATTGGCATAGCGTCACTTAGGGAACTGACAACAGGGGAGTTTAAGTCCATCATCGCGCATGAGTTCGGTCACTTTTATGGGGGCGATACGGTAGTCGGTGATTATCTTAATAGAATGCGGCGTACTTTCGAGAAGTCTTCCCAGATGGGGGTGGAGTGGGGGCGCAAAATGCCCGTGTTGGAGTTTGCCATACTCGGGGTTATATTCGGCTTATTTTACCACATCTACGGGAGCTTCTTTAAGGCAATAACATATTTCTACTCTAGGCAGGTTGAACGCAGAGCTGACCTAGTTGCAATGCGTGTAGGCGGTGAAGCCAATTTTTATAACGGCTTGATAAACTACGCCGCTTTCGCTGTCTTTTTTGACAAGAACGCTTATCCGGCTGTAGTAAAAATGCTTGGGGAGCAAAGGGCATTTATCAACATTTACGAGACAGTTGATAACGCATACAGGAAGGGGGATGTGGACGAAATAAAGAAAAAAATAATTGAGGAAGAAAAAGTGAGTATGTGGTCTACACATCCGCCGCTTAAAGAGCGCTTGGAAAGAATCAATTCTAGCGGTAGAGAGACCCTAAAAACCCCATCAACAGGACTATTCAATAACTTCAAAGAATTGGAAGAAGCAATGACAAAAATCATAACCCAGAATGTGCACAACAACCTAGTATTGAACAAGCTTTATCAGGAGGCCGTTGCCCGGCATGGAAAATGCCAATACTGCGGCCTGCAATGCACCAAACTTCAGGAATTGCTGGAGCATGAGTCTCATTGCAGTAAAAATCCCAATGTTGTTAATCGCAAAGACGGAGAGAAACAAACAGTATGGTACCGGGTGAATCCACCACCTGGAAATGAACCCAAGGGAACTAAAGAAAAGCCAAAGCAAGCTTAATATATGTCAGTCTAATAAATATTTAAGAGGTGGACTAGATACAACTGAATTTTGATGTGATGTTGCAGAAGAGATAATTTATAGATTAAAAAGCCCTAAGCAGGCTGCGATGTTGGTGGGTAAGATGGAAATCAAACCAGAAACATTAAAATTTGAATCTTTACTTTCTGAGTTTAAAGAACAAAAAATAAGAATCCCCGAGTTCCAAAGAGATTTTGTTTGGGACAAGAATAGAATAAGAAAATTGCTCGATAGTATTTATAATCAATATCCAATCGGTAGTATTGTACTATGGGAATCTACTGATAAAATCAAATGCGTTGAGAGAGTAGGGAATTACGAGTTTGAGAATAAGCCTCCTGAAGGTTATCCTATAAAATATGTGATTGATGGACAGCAAAGGATCCTGTCCCTCATTGCAGCTATAAAAGGAGCAAGTATTGATGATCACGAATATAATTTCTATTTTGATTTAGAAGAAAGCAAATTCATGGAAAAAAATGAAATTTGTGAAATCGGGGAGAAGAGATACGTTCCACTTCAAAAAATATTTCTGAATAATGCAGAATATAGTGAGTTTATTGATGCTTATGATCGGAAATACCGAAAGTTGTTAAATGATTTGTACTTGAGATTTAATAGTTATCCTTTTTCTGTAATCTATGTAAGAAATGAGAATAGTTTAAAGAGTATATGCAACGTTTTTCATGTAATTAACACTACCGGAAAAAAATTATCTCCTGTTGCTCTAGTTATCTCGAAATCATGGAGTGAAGGATTTGATTTAAGGGAGAAATTTAATGAAATGCACGAGAAGTTTAAAGATTTCGGAGAGATTCCAGAGTATAGAATACTACAATTAGCGGCAGTATTATTTTATGGAAAACAGTGTAAAAAAGATGTAATTGTTAATCGGCTAAAAGTATCTAAATTGAAAGATAATTGGGACAATTTGATTAAATCTATAGAATTAGCATTGGATTTTGTTAGTAATAAATTGAAAGTTAGACATATAAAGTATATTCCTTTTGATGTAATCCTTGTACCTTTAGCATATTTCTACTATAAGAATGATCTAAGGGGAGAGAGTAATATTCAAAAAGAAGAACTAAAAAAATGGTTTTGGTTAGCTGGTCTATCAAGGCGTTACGATTCTGCAGTCGAGGCTAGAATAGAAAAAGATCTTGAAGAATTTGATAAAATTTTAAATGGGGAAGAACCAGAATTCAATTATCAAATTGGATGGGATAATCTAAAGGAAATAATAATTGGTGAAAAATTAAGTTTCGGCAGTGCTTTCTGCAAAACAATACTTTCTTTGTACTCGTATAATAATCCCTTAGGTCTTAAAGATGGTGAACCAGTACAATTTAGAAGTTATTCTGTATTGAATAGAAAAAACTTTCATCATGTATTCCCTAAAAATTACATAAAAAATAACCTTCCAAATTTAAAGGAGTATACCAATAAAGTAGTTAACTTATGTTTTCTACCTGCTGATCAAAATATAGAAGCTAGTGATGATCCACCAAAAAAATATTTTGAAGAGTTTTCAAGAATAAATAAGAAGTTTAAAGAATCACTGGATAGTCATTTTATTAAAGATTTGAAAGAGTTTGGTATAGAAGATGGTGATTTTGAAAAATTTCTAGAAAAAAGGGCTGAAACAATAAAAGAAGAATTCGAGAGACTGACAAAAATTTAGAAAAGCATGAGATTCATTTGTAGTGATATAGCATGGAAGATAAATCCACAAGTGGAATCGCTTTAGAAGAGATAGATACTCATAAATTAGTTGAAGATATCAAAAAGGCTAGTTCTCAAGCTAAGAATGAAGAAGACTTAAAGATGGCAGTTGAAAAGTTGATTGACCCTAAGTCAAAATTCCAGAATTAACTCAATTTCGATATGCTTAAATTGTTCGGATGCATAAAACACAGCAGGCGACTAGTATGAATATTAAACCATCACAGGTTTCCCTCCTAGAGGCATTGGAGTATCTGCAAAAGGAGTATGGATTTGTGGATAATAAGATGCTCCGGAACTACTACAACAACCGGGAGGGCTCGGGGCTGCCTTTCTTTGACTGGTTCGGCTCCCTGAGGAAGAGGCCTGGAGGAGCGAAAGTCTACCAGAAGACTATTTACCGGAACATAAAGAAGCTGGAGCAGCTCGGGCTGGTGAAGGTGCTCCACAAGCCGCTTGGCAAGAAGAAGAGGGACGTGTATGTTCTTACTGAGGACGGAGCCAGGTATATTGAGAGGATGAAGTTGAAGGAGAAAGTGATAACCTTGCTGAATTCCAGGCTTGAGATTCTTCAGGCAGGTTTAAGGCAGAAGATCTGGACTGTTGATATGGTAAAGAGTAAGTAAGTTTAATATATTTCTAAGTAGTAACTGATAAATTGGGTAGGTGATGCAAAATGAAGATATTAAAACCCGAATCAGTAAATTTTGATGAAAAAGAGTTGCAGAAATTGTTTGAAAAAAACCTTGACTCTATAGAAGAAGGTTTGAAGTATGTCAGTTCCTTTTTTGAGATAGGAGTGGGTGTTATAGATACTTTAGCTGTGGATGATGATGGAACTCCGGTTATAATTGAGTTTAAAATAGGGAGTTTTGATGAGGATGCTTTGATTCAATTAATGACTTATTACAGTTGGTTTGCAAAAGATCAAAATCACGCACTTAGAATAAAAAATGAAATCAAAAGAAAGACAAATGTTGACAACATAAATGAGGATGATATCCGTTTGATGGCAGTTGGAAGCGAAATCCCAGATGAGGTAAAAAATGCATCTTGGGCATTAGAACCTCGAATAAAATTCATTTCATATTCTACATCCAAGGATACTAATGGAGAAACTTTAGTATTGCCGCGTACAGTACTAGACACGCGTTCTAGGGAAAGAAGGGTTCCAGAACCACGAAATCTTGAAGACCATTTTCTAGGTTCTGAAGAAATGAGGCCAATCTACGAGGAACTTAAAAAAAGGATTTTAGAGATAGATCAAAACATAAATTTCAATCCAGCACCATTGTATTACATAGGAGTAAGCAGGAAAAAGGTCTTCTGCTGGATAAGTGTCAAGCGAAAATGGTTGCGAGTCAGTTTATTACTTACGCAAGAAGAGGTTGGAAAAAGCCCACGTTATACAAAAGAGGATGAAGAAAGTGGCTACATCCATGTAAAGTCCATCAAAGATATAGATGATGAACTTATGAATTGGATCAGAACAGCTTACAATAAGGCTGGCTGATGAATCAGAATTTCTATGCACTCTATTCTCTCAGGAATACAAGGATGTGCGGTATGGTAGCTCAAGATTACAAAGAGATATTCAGTCGGATAGAAGATACGCTACGAAAAGAAAGCAGTCTTACACCAAAACAGTTTGATCTACGTTTTGGGGAATATAAAAAATGCACTTACAAACGTATGTCTGATAACGATATTTTTTGGTTGATGGTTACTGTTGTTTTTTATTCTGGGATGCGCGAATCAACTGTTTCCCAAAGACTGCCCGCGATAGAAAAATACTTTTACGATTTCAGGAAGGTTAAGGATTACACAAAGGATGACGTGGAAAAGATACTAAGAGATCCTGAAACAATCCACCATAAGAAAAAAGTAGAAGCCTGCATAGATAACGCTAAGGAATTTTATAAAAGCGTTAATGAATATGGGTCATTTGGCAATACCTTGAGTCCTTTGGCCCAGTTAATGATGAAGTAGCCATAGATAAATTGAGAGAGAACCTGAGAAGTAGATTTGGATATCTCGGTGAAAGAACAGTGAATCATCTTTTAACAGATTTGGGCTTTAATGTGCTTAAGCCGGACAGGGTTATTTGCAGGATATTCTCAAGGCTTGGGCTGATAAACGATGAGGATAGCATAGACCAAGCTATCGAGGTCGGGAGGGATATGGCAGCTGCAACTGGGCACCCCATAAGATATGTGGACATTATCCTTGTGAAGTATGGGCAGATGGGGGAATCGGAGGGGGAGTTCGGGCTGAAGGATGGTGTGTGCTTGGAAAAGAACCCGAAGTGCTCTGTTTGTGGAGTCAAAAAGTATTGCAGTTATTTTACTGGTAAGGATAAGCCATAACCCATATAAGCTTTAGATTGCTTAATTATTCGGTGGTGGTTTTCATGGCTGTGTTGCCGCTTGCAAGGGTGGAGAAGCTCATCAGGAAGGCAGGAGCTGAAAGGGTGAGCAGGGATGCGTCAAAGGAATTGGGATTGGTGCTGGAGGAGCAGGCGCTGGAGATTGCGGCTAAGGCGGTGAAG
>Ga0123519_10003291_pt1 | contig 26812 bp, 19 predicted proteins | sample YelNatPaOPRAMG02_FD_87396 | JGI IMG/M metagenome (GOLD analysis project Ga0123519, IMG submission 87396) | Hot spring microbial communities from Yellowstone National Park - Yellowstone National Park OP-RAMG-02 (version 2) | ecosystem: Environmental > Aquatic > Thermal springs > Hot (42-90C) ...
CTGTTCGCGGCCACCACCTTCAACCCCTGATCAATGGCCAAGACCATCGTTCGGGTAAAGAACTCCACCCCCGCCTCACGAGCCCGGCGAATCCAGCGCCCAGCGTACTCCGGGCCGGTCAGATCGGCAGAAAAGATGCGCACCCCAAAGCCGTTATGGATGCACTGGGGCAAGATACCCCCTAGCTCATCGTTGCGCTCAAGCACCAGCACGCGGCCGGCCCCCGATTCCCGTGCCTGATAAGCCGCAGCTAGACCCGCCGGGCCGCTGCCGACGACCAATACATCACAGCGCAGCTCCCTCACGCGCTCACCTCCTTGGTCTCGCGCAAAAGGAAGCGCGAACGTCCACCTTTCAGGGTGATCTCCAAAGGAGAAAGCCCTAGCTCGCGGGCCATGATCTGGATGACCAAAGGGGTATCAAAGGCTCCCTGGCAGCGTCCGCTGCCCACGCGGGTGCGGCGCTTGAGGGCGTCGTAGGTGCGTGCGGGAATCGGCGCATGGCAAGCGGCGACGATCTCCCCTTCGGTGACCGTCTCACAGCGGCAGATGACGTGGCCATAACGCGGATCGCGGGCGATGAGCGCCTCTTGTTCCGCGCGACTCAGGCGCGAGAAACGCGGAATGCCTTGGCGCAGGGGGTTATAATCCGGGCGTTCCACAAGGCGCAAACCCGCCTCGCGCAACATCTCTACAACGTACTCGGCGATGGCCGGGGCAGCGGTGAGGCCAGGGGACTCAATGCCCGCGAGCACCAACAGGCCGTAAAGCCCCTGGGGGATCTCAATGCGAAAATCGCCCGTATTGCCCGCGGCGCGCAAGCCGGCGAAGGTGCGGATCACCATGCGTGGGTCCAGCCCGGGCACGAGCCTCAAGGCTCCGGCCATGACCTCGTTCAAGCCGGCAGCGGTGGTGCTCAGGTCCTCTTTGGAGGCAACATCATTCGCATTGGGACCGAGCATGACGTTACCGTGGATGGTCCGCGTGACCAAGATCCCTTTGCTGATCGGCGTTGGACAAGGGAAAAGCACGCTATGCACTAGGTCGGCGGCCACCTTATCCAAAACGAAATACTCTCCCTTGCGCGGCGTAATGCGAAAGCCGTCCACGCCGGTCTTGTGCAAGAGGTCATCAGCCCACAACCCCGCAGCGATGATCACCCACCGGCCGAGAAACTTGCCCCTATTGGTAACGACGCCCACGATCCGCTGCCCTTCACGGAGAAAGTCGGTCACCTCGGTCTCCAAAGCCAACTTCACGCCGTTAAGCACGGCATTCTCCGCCGCGCCGATGCAAAGGCCAAAGGGATCCACGATGCCCCCCGTGGCCGCATAGAGGGCCCCTACGGTTTTGTCACTGACCGCCGGCTCGCGGCGGCGCATCTCGGCGGCGTCAATGAGGCTGAGGCCGCTCACGCCGTTGGCCCGACCACGCCGATAAAGTTCCTGGAGCGTAGTCCAATCCTCGGCGCCGAGGCCCACCACGTAGGTGCCACAGCGTTCAAACTCCACATCCAGCTCCGCACAGAGCTGATCAAAGAGGCGGTTCCCGGCCACGTTGAGTTTGGCCTTGAGAGTTCCCGGCTTGGCATCGTAGCCGGCGTGAACGATGGCCGTATTGGCCTTGGTCGTGCCCTCGCCCACGTCGGAGGCCTTATCCAGAAGCAGAATACGCAGTCTGTAGCGCGACAGGGCGCGGGCGATGAGGCTGCCTACCACCCCCGCGCCGACGATGATGCAATCGTAGCTTGCTGCACTCATGCGCGGTTTCTCCGGCAAATTGGCAGGCATTAGGCTTCTAACCAGCCCTTGGCGCGCTCCACAGCGCGCTTCCAACCACGGTAACCCCGCGCGCGGCGAGCTTCATCCCAACATGGTTCAAAGACGCGCTCCGCGTTCCAATGATGGCGCAACGCTTCCAGGTTCGGCCACAACCCAACAGCCATCCCGGCCATATAAGCCGCGCCCAGGGAAGTGGTCTCACGCACCTGGGGGCGAATCACCGGCTTCCCCAGGATATCGGCTTGTAACTGCATCAACACATTATTGACGACGGCTCCCCCATCCACCTTGAGCGCGCTCAGGGCGATCCCCGAATCGGCTTCCATAGCCTCCAGTACCTCGCGTGATTGGTAACAGATCGCTTCCAGTGTGGCCCTAACCAGGTGGGCGCGGTTCACGTAACGCGTGAGCCCGACGATGATCCCGCGCGCGTCCATATCCCAATGGGGAGCAAAAAGCCCCGAGAAGGCGGGCACGAAATAGATGCCCCCAGCATCCTCCACGGAGCGGGCAATCTCCTCCGTCTCGGCAGCCTCCTTGATCAAGCCCAGGTTATCGCGCAGCCATTGTACCGCTGCGCCGGTTACGGCGATAGAGCCCTCCAGGGCATAGTGGCATCCCCCTGGCTCAAGCCCATAGGCCACCGTGGTAAGCAGCCCCCTAGACGAGGGCACCGGGCGCTCGCCGGTATTCATAAGCATGAAGGAGCCGGTGCCATAGGTGTTCTTGGCCTCTCCCGGCGAAAAGCAGGCCTGCCCAACGAGGGCCGCTTGCTGGTCGCCCACAGCGCCGCAGATAGGGATACCCGCTCCCAACACGTTGCCCGACGAGCTCCAGCCATAGATCCGCTTATCGCTTGAGGGACGGATCTCGGGCAACATCTCGCGTGGGATGGTCAGAATATCCAGTAGCTCCTGATCCCAATCAAGCGTGTACAGGTTCATCAGCATGGTACGCGAAGCGTTGGTTACATCGGTGACGTGTACGCCACCCTTTGGGCCGCCGGTGAGGTTCCAGATGAGCCAGGTATCCAGGGTCCCAAAGAGCGCATGGCCGCGCTCAGCCTGGGCGCGCACGCCGGGGACGTGATCCAAGAGCCACTTGAGTTTAGGCCCGGAGAAATAGGTGGCCACCACCAAACCGGTCCGCTGGCGGAAAAGGGGCTCCAGTCCATCATTTATGAGCTGTTGGCAGATATCCCGGGTGCGCGTGCATTGCCAGACGATAGCGTTGGCGTAGGGCTGCCCGGTACCCTTATCCCAGACGATGGTTGTCTCGCGCTGGTTGGTGATCCCTAGGGCAGCGACCTCCCTGGCCGAGACATTCCCTCTCTCCAGCGCCCCTTGGAGGACCTCCTGGGTGCGCTGCCAGATCTCCAGGGGGTCGTGCTCCACCCAGCCAGGCTGGGGAAAGATCTGCCGATGCTCCTCGTAATGGGAGCTCCGCGGTTTACCCCACGGGTCAAAGACAATACAACGCGTGCCGGTTGTGCCCTGATCAACGGCGGCGATATAAGGAGACACTGGCCCTAGTTCCTTCCCCGCACGAGCGACAAGTTAATCGTCCTGAAGGTTATAAAAGCCATGCGCTTTTATCCTATGATAACAACAAGAGCAAAAACCCGCAACGGAGCTCTTAGGACGCTTTGCCCTCGCTCACCTTGGACTTGCCCATCTGTAACCCTATCATGTGCTCTTCGTTATAAGTCATGAGGGGCTAGATAGCGCCTGAACCCCATAAGTGGGGGTGCCGACCATCAAGGCCTCTTGCCCCTGAGGTTATCCTAGAAAGGAGCGCTTGAGATGTCTTACCGACGATCCGTGTGGCTAACCTTACTTTTGCTCTTGACACTACTCATGACAGGCTGGGTGGGCCTCGCCGAGCCGCCAAGCAACAGGCCCGTCCAGAGCTTCAAAGTGGCCGACCCGCGCGCGGGCTTTTTAGCCTTAAACCAAGTCGGCGCCGAGAACTTTATGATCCCCTTATCAGGGGATATAACCGTCTCCAAGGGAGAGCGTTTTCGCCTTTACAGCGAATATGAGGGCGTGTTCTTCCCAAAGGCCGTGGGCTCAGCTACATTTGAGCTTATGGTCTCGCTGGTGCGCGCCGACGGCAGCCGGGAACGTTTAGGGCGTGACCAAGCGACTGTAGCGGGCATCGGTCCAAGGCGCAGGAGCGGCACCCTGACTGTAGATGTCGCCCTGAACAGCACCGGCGTCTATACGCTGGCCATTTCCTCCCGCATTACAGCACATGTGGTGACGGCCGCGCGGCGGATCAGCGATGAGGATGAGATCTTGGCCCGAGTGACCGTCCAACAGGGGAGGAGCCCAGATAGCGATCGTATATCCCCAGTAGAGTCGGCAGCTCCAGACGTTTCGTTGGCTCTGCCCGGTGCATCGGAGAGCCTTCCCGGAACGCTGCCAACGCTTCCCGCCCGCAGGACCCCGACCCCTGTTCCGGAGCCACCCCATCCTGCTCCTACGGATAAGGAGCTATTGGTCGCCTCGCCTAGGGGGCATTTCACCTCAACGGTAAAGGCGGCAGAGAACTTTGATCAAGGCAACGGCCAGTCGTTGGTCGTACGCCAGGGCTATACCCTCACGCTCAAGTCAGCCTACGAGTTCGTTTGGTTCCAGGGAGCCGAGGGACGAGCTCAAAGCGAGCTGTCCGTAACGGTGCGCACCGCCTCATCCTCCGTTATCAGCCCTACTATAGGCGAGGCGGCGCGGGTTGAGCTAACGGGAACGGGCCCTGCACGAGAGGCCGGCGTACTGCGAGTGCCCGTGACCTTCCATGCGCCGGGGCGCTATCTCCTCGCGGCACGCGTTCGCACACAGGTCTCGCCACCGGAGGCCCTTCAGACCGTTGTCGGAGATGAGGACATCGTCTCCATCATGGTGACGGTCGTCGGCGAGCTCCATACAGGGGCCATCACCGGTACGGTCACTGCGGATGGCTCAGGCATGCCTCTGGAAGGGGTAAGCGTACAAGTTTTTGAGGCCCTTACCGGTCGCCCTCGCGCCACAGTGCGCACGGCCGAGGATGGGAGCTATACCGCCACAGGCCTTGCGCCGGGCCGGTATCTCGTTTGGGCCAACCCCGTGAACCAGAACTATTTGCCGGAATGGTACGACAACGCACCGACGCGCGCGGAAGCCGACCCGGTGACCGTAGTAGCCGGCGAGACTACGGGCGAGATCAATTTCGCCTTGACCCCAGGTGGAGCTATTAGCGGACGAGTGGTCGAAGAGACCGGAGACACTGTGACCACGACCGTGCCCATCTCCAACGTCTTGGTCAGTGTGGGCTTTTACGAGGGGAACACGGTCGTAGCTAGGACACGCACGCTGGAGGATGGTAGCTACCGTCTTGAGAAGCTACCTCAAGGCACGTATTGGGTACACGCTGGGGATGCCGCCAGAGCGCTGATAGAGGAATACTACGATAACAAGCTGACCCGCAGAGAGGCCGACCCGGTGACGGTGACCGTGGGCGCAGAGACGGGCGGCATAGATTTCGCCCTCCGCTACGGCGGGGGCATCTCCGGACGTGTCGTGGGCATCTCTGCCGGTTCCGAGATGCCGAACGCCTTCAAGGTCACCGCTTACGATTGGGATACCGGCCAGGCAGTGCGCACAGTGGACGTGGCGCCGCGAGGCAACTATTTCATTCCCGGCTTACCCGAGGGCAGTTATCGCGTCTATGCCTTTGACCAGGCCGGACGTTTCATCGCCGAGTACTATGATAACGTGACCGATCCCGCCCAAGCCACGCCGGTGGTCGTAAGGCGCCAGGCCGTCACGGAACATATTGACTTTGAGCTGGCCCCCGCCGGAGTCGCCCTCGTGGAGGTCCGTCCACTGGTCAGCCAGGTTAACCCCGGCGATACCTTCTCGGTGACGGTGGAGGCCAGCCGAGTGACGGACCTGGGGAGTTTTGAGTTTCGCCTCGCCTTCGACCCGGCCATTATCCAGGCGCAGGGCGCGGAACTGGGGGACTTCTTAGGGAGCACCGGGCGGCAGGTCACCGCCGTCGGGCCCGCCATTGATAATACCGCCGGAACACTCATCTATGGAGCTTTTAGCCTGGGTGAAGAGCCGGGCCCCGGCGGCTCAGGTACGCTGGCCATCATCACCTTCACCGCAGCGCTCAGTGGTGAATCCCCGCTGAACTTGACCAATGTGCGTCTGGTCAACACACAAGCCGGACTCATTGCTACCCGCTCGCAGGGGGCACACGTCAAAGTGGGGGGCGAATGCATCGCCGGCGACTTGGACTGCGATTGCGACGTGGACATCGCCGACGTGATGCAGGTTGCCCGTCGCTGGGGGGCCAGAAGGGGCGATCCGGAATACGAACCCCGTTTTGACTTGGACCACGATGGGGACATCGACATCGTGGACGTGGCTCTGGTGGCCTCAGCATGGGGCAATACCTGTCCCGAGGCGGTGGCGAAGCGGCTCGTCACCCAGAAGGCCGCCTTGAAGGCCAGAGCGCTTAGCACGGGCCTACGCCTCGAGCCGGCCACAGCTACTACGGCCGTTGGGCAACCCATCACTTTGCACGTGTGGATCGACGAGGCCCTTGATCTGGGCAGCTTTGAGTTCATCCTGACCTATGACGCGACGCGCCTGGCCCTATCGGCAGGGGGGATATCTCTCGGGGACTTTATCGGCAGCACCGGCCGCTCCGCTACGGCCATAAGCCCGCAGATCACGATTGAGAACGGCACGGGCACATTGCGCTATGGGGCCTATACATTAGGGGCAACCCCACCCGGGCCAAGCGGCAGCGGTATCTTGGCGGAGATCACGTTCATGCCTCTGGCAGCAGGTTCCGCCGAGGTCACCTTCACCGCCGCTCAAGTGACGAATACGACGGGCGAGAGCCAGAGTGGCTTGGCGTTGCGCGGCGCTACGCTAACTATTGTCCCCGGCGCAACGCTCTCCCTGCCCTACGTGTTGCGTTAAGCGCCCGCATGACCGGGCCGTTCAGTCTGTATAGGCAATCCCGCACTGAACAAGCGCAATTTGGACTTGACAAGGGAGGGCATTGAATCTATAATTTCGGCAAACTGAAAAGCAAGAACAGCCTTCGGGGCGGGGTGAGACCTCGTTAGCGTGGTCAATTCCCGATCGGCGGTATGGTAGCTTTACCGAGCCCGCGAGCCATTTGGCAGACCCGGTGCGATGCCGGGGCCGACGGTATAGTCCGGATGGGAGAAGGCAGATCATTCAAGCTTTGGTCACGTGTGGTTACACCTTGGCCCCGACGCTGTTCAGCGCGGGGCCTTTGTGATGCATACGGATAGGACGCTCCAAACTCGTTTCAGACGGCGCTTCAGGCACGCCAATGGCCGGCCGTCAAGCTGGCAGCAGGCGTTTATCCCTCTGGCATTGGTCATTTTCTTCGCCTTGTGGGAGCTCATCGTACGCTGGGGAGGCTATCCAGCCTTTATCCTTCCCACGCCACGCCAGGTCTGGACGCGCTTTCTCGTGGCCCTATATGACGGCAGCCTCACCATGCATATCCTCGTCACCCTGCACGAAGTCCTAGGGGGGCTAGCGTTAGGGCTCACTGTGGCCATCGTGCTGGGATACTTTTTGGCCAAGTCGCGCACATTAGAACGCGTCCTCTCCCCTTACATTGTGGCCTCGCAGGCCATTCCCATCGTTGCCCTGGCACCCCTTCTGGTCATCTGGTTCGGCACGGGGAGCCTATCCAAAGTGTTGGTCTGCGCACTCACGCTCTTCTTCCCCGTCCTGATCAATACGATCGTGGGCATCCGCAGCGTTGATGCGGAGCTAAGAGACCTGATGCGCTCCCTCCAGGCCTCGCGCTGGCAAGTTTTTACCCTCTTGGAGCTGCCTGCGGCGCTGCCGGTGCTTTTCGGCGGCCTGAAAGTTGGGGCCACGCTTTCGGTCATCGGCGCCGTGGTGGGCGAGTTCGTGGGCGCAGACCGAGGCTTAGGCTTTCTGATAAACCTGGCGCGGGGCCTCTTTGATACGCCGCTAATGTTCGTAGCCCTTTTCATCCTGATGTTCATCGCCCTGGCCTTGTACCTGATCGTCTCTGCACTGGAAAGGTGGCTTCTCAAATGGCGTTGGCCCGAGGAATAAAAGGGCTACTTTGGTACGCATTCAAACTAAACGCGAGGTGAACGTATGAGGCGACGTGTTTTCATGTTGAGCTTTTGCCTGCTCTTGTTCCTGGCCGGCTGCGCTAACCCCAAGCAGGGAGGCACCGGGGAGCTACGCCGGATAACCATCGCCATGGGGTTCATCCCCAACGTGCAATTTGCCCCCATGTACGTGGCTTTGGAACGAGGATACTTCCGAGAAGAGGGCCTTGATGTGGTCTTGGACTATGGCATGGAGACGGATCTTTTGCAGCGCGTGGGCAGCAACGAGCTGCAGTTTGCCCTTGCCAGCGGCGATCAAGTGATCCTGGCCCGCGCCAATGGCCTGCCAGTTCAGTATATCCTGAACTGGTACCGGCGGTTTCCGGTCTGTGTGGTCTCCATGGCCGATCAAGGGATCACCGAGCCCCAACACTTAATCGGCAAAACCGTGGGCACGCCGGCCATGGCGGGGGCCAGCTACATTGGCTGGTTGGCCTTTTTGGACGAAGTAGGCATCCCGCCCGACAGCGTCAAACTGCAGGTGATCGGCTATACCCAAGTGGCCAGCCTGGTGGAAAAGCGTGTGGACGCGGCTATCTGTTACGCGCTCAACGAACCGATCCAGCTTACCCAAGCGGGGTACAAGATCAACGTCTTTTACCTAGACCGCTACACCAAGCTGGTCTCCAACGGGCTCATCACCAACGACCAGACGATCAAAAAAGAGCCGAAGCTGGTACAAAGCGTGGTGCGCGCTTTCCTGCGCGGATTGCGAGACACGTTAGAGGACCCTGATGCCGCCTTTGAGATCACCCGTAAAGTGATCCCCGAGATGGACGAATCGGCAGCCAAATTGCAACGCGCCGTGTTGCAAGAGTGTCTCAAGTACTGGCAGGGCGAGAAATTGGGCGAGAGCCGCCCAGAGGATTGGGAAGAGTCCGTCATGTTCCTTAAGAAGCTCAAATTGCTTACTACCGACGTCAAGCCCACAACGCTTTATACCAACAAATTCATTAAATGAGCGATGTCCGAGCCGATCCTGATCGCTGAACATCTTCAGATGACCTTTACCTCGCCCGACAGCCAATTAGAGGCGCTTGCCGAGGCGGATTTTAAGGTCGCAGCCAACGAGTTTGTATGCCTTATTGGGCCCTCGGGCTGCGGCAAATCCACTTTATTGAGGATCCTTGGCGGCTTGGTACGCCCCACAGGAGGGCGGGTATTGTTCGGGGGGGAGCCCATGCTCGCACCAAGACGCGAGATCGGCTTCGTCTTCCAGCGCTCCACCCTCATGCCCTGGCGCTCAGCATTGCGGAACGTGATGCTGCCTTTAGAGATATCGGGCACGCCCCGAGCAGAAGCTGAGCGCCGGGCCCGTGAATTGCTAGAGTTAGTGGGGTTGAGCGATTTCGCCGATGCCTTGCCTCGCGACCTTTCCGGGGGGATGCGTCAACGGGTGGCCCTGGCGCGCGCGCTCATCCGCGACCCCGAGGTGCTGCTTCTGGACGAGCCCTTCGGCGCGCTAGATGCCCTGACCCGTGAGCGGATGAACTGGGAGCTACTCCGAATCTGGCAAGCACGGCGCAAGACGGTGCTCATGGTCACCCACAACATCCAGGAAGCCGTCTTTCTCTCCGACCGCGTGTTGGCCATGAGTCCGCGCCCCGGGCGCGTTGAACGCGAGGTGCTCATTGACCTGCCGCGCCCCCGGACACAAGAGGTCCTCTACTCCCCCCGTTTTCTAGAGCTAACGCGCATCTTGCGCGATACGTTGCGTTAGTAAACGCTTTATTTGCCGAGTGGCCAATTCCCCCACACGGGTAAGCAAAAGCTTTGCGAAGGTCCCGCAGAGGCTCAGCCGGCTTATAGGCTACCTAGCCAGCGGCCCGTGGCCTCAAGGCTGGGCAACTTCCCGTCCAAGTTTTGGCGACGTAAGGGAATGACATCCACCAAGTCAAAGCCACACGTGCGCAGCACCCTCTCCAAGCTGACGGCACATGATGGCCCGCCGCCACCTCCCCCACCGGCCACACACAAGCCCACAGCCCGCTTATTGTTAATCCCCACCTTGCCCGCCTCGTGCATACAAGTACGCCGCAGGCGATCCGTGAAGGCTCGGATGGATTCAGAGAGATCGCCAAAGTAGACAGGAGTGGCGAAGATGGCCAAGTCTGCCTGGCGAATTTCCTCTACCAGCTTGGCAAAGTCATCTTCAATAACGCAACGCCCCTCACTACGGCAAATACCCCAGCCGTTTTCGTCACACTGGCGACAGCGCTCGATTTTGAGCGTGGGAAGGAAGTAGGTCTGCCCAACTGCCCCCAGGCCCTCTAGGCCGCGAACAAGGCCACGAATGGCCCTGGCCGTCTGTCCTTGGGGATTGCGGCTACCCGAGATGACCACGTACTTCATATCCACCTCCTTTTTCCACCGATAAAACGTTGTCCCGATTCAGTAGCTTGATATTATACCGCATATAAGGGCTCCCGGAAGCGCTTTGAGAAATCTTTACGCATCTTTTACGCAAATCGCCCGTACGAGGGCACTTTGCTATTGACAAAGAGATAGGGGCATGCTAACATAGCTAGAAAAGCTGACTATTGCGGCTTTTATCGTTTGAATCAGTGCCCGTGGATTGAGCCTATTTATAGCCAAGTTTGGCAAGTTCAATAGAATCGAGTTATAGGTTAACGTGGCTTTGTGATATACTGTGCTGGTGAGTGCTGTTACGTAAAGGAGTGCTAATCCTGGAGGAGGAGTATGGCAGGATCTGATCTTGAAGAGCGTCGCGCGAGGATCAAGGTAGTTGGTATAGGAGGGGCGGGATCTAATGCAGTTAATCGCATGATTGAAGCGGGCGTCAGCGGAGTTGATTTTATCGCCGTGAACACCGATGCCCAGGCGCTCGCGCTATCCAACGCGCCCATACGGGTGCGTATCGGCGATACGGTCACCCGTGGCTTGGGCTCGGGCGGCGATCCCGCGGTGGGAGCTAAGGCGGCGGAAGAGTCGCGCAATGAGCTGCGCAGCGTGCTTGAGGATGCGGATATGGTCTTTGTGACCGCGGGTCTCGGCGGTGGCACGGGCACGGGTGCCGCGCCCATTGCGGCCGAGATCGCCAGAGAGCTCGGGGCGCTGACTGTAGCCGTGGTGACCAAGCCCTTTAGCTTTGAGGGGGCGCGGCGGGCACGGGCCGCTGAGGAAGGCCTTAAGAAGTTGGCCGCGCAAGTGGATACGCTCATCGCCATCCAGAACGACCGCTTGCTCCAGTTAGTGGATCGGCGGGCACCCTTGCAAGAGGCCTTCTTCGTGGCCGATGACATCCTGCGCCAGGGCATTCAAGGGATCTCCGAGCTGATCACGGTGACGGGCCTGATCAACACGGACTTTTCTGACGTGCGCTCGATCATGAAAGATGGTGGCGCTGCCCTCATGGCCATTGGCCGTGCCTCAGGGGAAGAGCGCGCGTTAGCCGCCGCCCAACAGGCGATCACCAGCCCATTGCTTGATATCACGATCAGCGGGGCCAAGGGCGTGCTCTTTAACGTCAAGGGCGGCGAGGATTTGACATTGTACGAGGTCAATCAAGCGGCAGAGCTGATCCGCCAAACTGCTGCCCCCGATGCGAATATCAAATTCGGAGCCGTGATTGACGAGCAGATGCGCGATCAGATTCAGATTACGGTCGTCGCTACCGGACTTGAGATAAGCGAACGCCCTGAGACGAGCCTCCAAATCCCCACGCCCAAGGAAGCCAAAAAAGAAGAGGTTATCTCGCGTCCTTTTGATAACGCCGATTTGGATATCCCTCCCTTCTTGCGACGACGATAGAGCGTTAAAGTGAGTGCTTGATCCTAAACGAGCGGCCCACCTCAGAAAGTAGGGTGGGCCGCTCGACTTTAGGTGCCGGCACTTTCCTCGGCGTGAGCCAAGGCACTCAGGGCGAGGATATAACCGAACCAACCCAGACCACAAATCTGTCCTCGGCAGACAGGGGCGATAACAGAAGTATGGCGAAACGCCTCACGAGCATGGATGTTTGAGAGATGGACCTCTATCGTCGGCAAAGCTACTGCTGCGATGGCATCCCGTATGGCATAGCTATAATGGGTATAGGCTCCCGGATTGATCACCAACCCCGAGAATCGTCCCCGAGCATTCTGAATGGCCTCAACGATCTCTCCCTCATAATTTGACTGCACAATATCAAGCTCAATCCCCTTGTCCTTAGCCCAGGAAAAAAGCCGTCGGTCAATCTCTTCTAACGTATCTGCGCCATAAATACCGGGCTCGCGCAGACCCAATAGGTTCAAGTTAGGCCCGTGAATGACGAGATAACGCTTGGTCATGAGCGAATCCTTTCCAGTGCGGCGTATACTTGATCTTCTCTCACCTCACTATCAATGACTATTTCGCCGATCTCCTTAGGCAATACAAAGCGCAGGCGCGTCCCTCGCCGTTTCTTGTCGGCAAACATCGCTTGATACACTGCAGAGGGAGGATAAGAGTCATAGCTTGTTGGCAAACGGTGTCCCTTGAGCGTGCTAATGATCCGTTCGCGCGTCTGTACAGAGCACAACCCGCGGATCTCGGCCAGGTGGGCCGCTGCCGCCAAGCCCATGCTTACCGCCAGGCCATGGTGAAGCTGATAATCGGCCAACACCTCAAAGGCGTGAGCGAAGGTGTGTCCCAAGTTCAAGACGGCCCGCCGGCCCTGCTCGTAAGGATCCTCTTCTACGACGGCGATCTTGACGGCAATGGCCCGTTGGACCATCCACGCGAGATCGCTTCCATCCACACCCGCTTCCAGGCGCTCAAAAAGCTCCCGATCAGCGATGATGCCCGCTTTGATCACCTCCGCCAGCCCCGCGCGGCGTTCGAGCTCTGGGAGAGTTTCCAGCGTCTGCGGGTCAAGCATGACCAGGAGCGGCTGCACGAAAGCCCCAATGAGGTTTTTGCCCTTAGGATGGTCCACGGCGACCTTGCCGCCGATTGAGGCATCCACCATCCCTAAAAGCGTTGTTGGCACCGGCACAAAGGGCACACCGCGCATAAAGGTGGCTGCAGCAAAGCCGGCCATATCGGTGATGACCCCCCCTCCTAGGGCAATAACGGCCGCACTGCGATCAAGCCCGGCCTCCACAAACCGATCGTAGAGGAAGCGCACGCTGTCCAGGGTCTTGAATCGCTCCCCAGCGGGGAGGATGATTTCGGTGGGAGCAAAACGACTGCGTCGCAAGCTCTCCAGGAGGGTCTTGCCGTAGAGGGGCCAGACGTGCTCATCGGTGACCAAGACCACATTCGCTCCCACATCACGAGCATGCAATAGGGCGCCGAGATGCGCCAGCCCTCCTGGGATCAAGTAGATCGGATAATTGCCAAGCGGCGTCAGGACCCGGTGGACAACCGGCTCTGCCTGAACGAGCCCGATGACCTCCGTGACGATCTCCTCAAGAGGGCGTGAGGTCGTATCCAGATGATAGGGCACCTCAACATAAGCCGACCGACGAGCGCGATAGAGCTCAACCAAGCGTTTTCGCGGATCCTCATCCCAAAGCATCGGGCGGCTATCGTCCCCCTCCAGGCGGCGAATGAGCTCTTCCACCTCGCAATCCAGGCAGATGAGATATCCGTTGGCGGCCATCAGCTCGCGGTTATAGGGATCCACCAGAGCGCCCCCACCGGTAGCAATAACCAGGCCCTCTTGCCGGCCTAACTCCTCACACAAGGCGCGCTCATAGCGGCGAAACGTCCCTTCACCATGTTGCCGAAAGATATCGGCAATGCTCATCCCCGCGCGTTGGACGATCACCTCGTCCATATCTACAAATGGGCGCCCCAGCCTTCGGGCCACCTCACGCCCCACAGCGCTTTTTCCCGTGCCCATGAATCCGGTGAGGACGATATTGCGCCTACTCGCGCTCATCGTTCACCCTCCGCACCAAGCCATCCAGTGTATCGCCACCGAAACGTTCCAACAAGGCATCCGCCAGGACCCAGGCGACCATCGCCTCGCCTACTATGGCGGCTGCGGGCACCGCGCACACATCAGAGCGTTGATACTGAGTGCTTGTAGCCTCACCCGTCGCCAGATCCACGGTAGCCAACGGCGTCACCGTCGTAGGGATGGGCTTCATCGCCGCCCTAACCAGGATCGGCTCGCCGTTGCTTACGCCCCCCTCAATCCCGCCGGCACGATTCGTGAGCCGCCGTGGGCGAGGCTTGCCGGGATAAAGCTGGTCATGCACCTGTGTGCCGGGGAGGGCCGCGTTCTCAAAGGCAGGGCCGATTTCCACCCCCTTGACGGCCGGGATGCTCATCACTGCCTGAGCCAGACGCCCATCCAGCCGCCGATCCCAATGAGCGTAACTGCCCAGGCCCACGGGCACTCCCAACGCGACGACGACGAACAGCCCCCCTAGCGAATCTCCGGCGGAACGGGCCTCGTCGATCCGATCGCGCATCCTTCGGGCTACCTCCTCATCCGGACAGGCCACATCTGAATGGCGCGCTAGGGCTACTCTCTGGGATAGAGGCATCTTTGTCAGCTCAGCCCTCACCTCACCGATGGCCTCCACGTAGCTGCCGATCTCTACACCCACTGCAGCCAGCAAAGCCTTGGCCACCGCGCCCACGGCGACGCGCGCCGCCGTCTCGCGGGCACTGGCCCGCTCTGCCACGAGGCGCAAATCATTCAGGCCATACTTTATAGCTCCGGCGAGGTCAGCATGCCCCGGCCGAGGCCTTGTCCAGGGGGGGATCTCGCGATCACGCCAGTTCTCCCAATCGCGATTAGGGATGAGCATCGCTAGGGGTGCGCCGATGGTCATGCCATTCACCCACCCGGCAAGGAAGCGCACTTGGTCGCGCTCAATGGTTTGGCGCGCCCCACGGCCATAGCCCCCCTGGCGGCGGCTCAATTCCCGATCTATGTCCTCAGTGCCTATCTTCAGACCCGCGGGCAGCCCTTCAACGATGGCCACCAGTCCTGGGCCATGCGATTCCCCAGCGGTAAGGAAACGGAGCACCTCAATTACCTCCCAAGGCCGCCATACATGCGGCATACATCACCTCAATGGGAGGCTGAACCCCCGTCCAGAGCTCAAAAGCCTCCGCGCCCTGATGGACCAACATCCGCAACCCATCCACTGCCCGTGCCCCTCCAGCACGAGCCTGGCGCATAAGCAACGTCTCGCGCGGATTATAGACCAGGTCAAAGAGGAGCGCATTCGCGGGGAAAGGCACTCCTTCAATCCAGGGCGAGGCGTTCACCTCAGGCCACATGCCTAACGATGTAGCATTGACAATCAGGCCGGCCTGTGGCGCTGCGCGGCGCAACGTCTGGAAATCAAGGGGGCCAGCTTCTAAACGCGCCCCTTCGCTCAACGAGGCGAATTCACGGGCCAAAGCACACGCCCGGCTCACTGTGCGGTTGAGCAGCATCACCCGCGCACCCGACCGCACCAAGGCATAGACGACTGCTCTGGCCGCACCACCAGCCCCCAAAACCAGCGCCGAGCATCTTTTGGTTTCAAAGCCCACTTCTTCTAGCGCGCGCAAAAAACCGCGCACGTCGGTGTTATGACCTACGAGGACCTCCCCCTTCACGCTCACGGTGTTCACGGCGCCCACGGCCCGTGCCTCGGGGGTCAGCTCGTCCACAAGGGCGAGCAAAGCCTGCTTGTGGGGCACGGTGACGTTAAGGCCCATCAGGCCCAACCCCCGCACTCCCGCCACAGCTTGCGCCAGGCGATCAGGGCGCACAGGGAAAGGCACATAACACCAATCCAGGCCCAAAGCCTGAAAAGCGGCATTGTGCATCGCCGGCGAGACGCTATGGGCAATCGGCCAACCGATGACCCCTACGATGCGCGTCCGCCCAGAGATGCTGGGGAGAGAAAAACCAGAAGAGGAGCTTCCCGCGTTCATGGCCAAGCCCCCTCGGTCAGGAGGTGCAGGCGCTCCTCAAAGCCAGGGAAGGAATCGGCAATACTCTCAGCATGGGCGACGCTAGTCTCTCCTTTAGCGAGAAGGCCGGCGATGGCCAAGGTCATCGCCAGGCGATGATCGCCGTGACTATCAACGAGGGCGCCCCGTAGAGGAGTGGGCCCTTCAATATCAAACCCATCCGGCCGGGCCTCGATGCGCGCGCCAAGGGCACGCAGGGCCTCCACAATGGTGGCGATGCGATCGCTCTCTTTGACCCGCAATTCGGCGGCGTCACGCACCCGAGTAAAACCCTGAGCCTGCGTGGCGGCCAAGGCAAAGATGGGAAACTCGTCAATCATCCGCGGCACTAAATCCCCACCGACCTCTGTGCCATGCAAAGGCTGGGCGCGAACGAGCAAATCGGCTACCGGCTCGCCCCCTTCGTCGCGCTCATCAAGCAAAGAGAAACTGGCGCCCATGCTTTTCAAGGCCTCTAACAAGCCCGTGCGCGTTGGATTGGTGTTAATCCTCCGCAGGAGCACCTCGCTCCCGGGCAATAGCAAGGCCCCCACCAGGAAAAAGGCTGCCGAAGAGAAATCTCCCGGCACAACGGTGTCTAGCCTAACGAGATCCGCAAGCACGGGTCCCCTCAGGATGTGTGTCCTCCCCCGGCTCTCCAAAGAGACTCCTCGGGCGCGCAACATGCGCTCGGTATGGTCGCGAGAGGGGGCCGGCTCTATCACGGTCGTGGTGCCTTCTGCGTACAATCCGGCTAGAAGGATACAGGACTTGACCTGGGCGCTGGCGACCGGCAAAGTATACTCAATGCCCCGGAGGCTCGTCCCGACAATACTCAGCGGAGGCAACTTTCCTCCTTGCCGCCCTGTGATGCGCGCCCCCATCTGTTGCAGCGGTTGCACGATGCGATCCATAGGACGACGACGAAGCTGGGCTTCTCCGGTGAGCACGCTGAAAAAGTCCTGTCCGGCCAAAAGCCCGGCGAGGAGACGCATGGTCGTCCCGGAACGCACGCAATGGAGCACATCTTCCGGCTCCTGCCAACCGTGCAAGCCGGGGCCGTGAACCACCAGCTCATCCGCTCCTGTCTGCTCGATCTTGACTCCAAGCGCCCGCAGACAATCCATGGTGGCCCGGCAATCCCCACCGTCTAAAAAGCCTTTCACCCGCGAGGGACCTTTACTCAGCGAGCCAAAGAGCAAAGCCCTATGTGTGATGGATTTGTCGCCGGGGACGGTGATCTCCCCATGCAGGCGAGACACGGGGTGAACGCTCAGATTCATCGGTACACCTCCAAACGACGGTTATGGGCAGCGATTAAGGCGTGCTCAAGGGCATTTAGGTCACCTTCCTCAAGGTAACGCGCGAGGATCGCCAGCTCATCCTGAGCTTGGCGAAGCGCCCTGAGAATTTGATCGCGATTGGTAGCGATGATGTCCCGCATCATGGTGATATCCCCGCCGGCGAGGCGGCTAGTATCCCGGAAACCGCTGGCAACCAATTTCCAGACCAAAGGGTCATCCTGGGCGAAAGACTCCGCAGCCCGCATAAGCGTGACAGCCAGCATATAGGGAAGATGGCTTGTCACAGCTACCAGGCGATCATGGCGCTCCGCATCTAAAACGAGCGGTCTAGCCCCAATAGAATGCACCAGATCCCGTCCCAGGTCTAACGCCTCTTGCGTCGTGCGCGGTAAGGGCGAAAGCACGAAAACCTTGTCGCGAAAGAGGCCCGGCTCAGCCATGGTGAGGCCCGACGTTTCCTTGCCACACATCGGGTGCCCTCCCAAAGGCTGTACGTGTGCGGGGAGGTCCTCCATAGCTCGGCAGATGGCTCGCTTGGTGCTGCCGATATCCATCAACAGACAACCTGGCTTGAGCATAGGCCCGATGAGGCTGATCCGGGCGATGATATCTTGCACCGGCGTAGCCAAGATGACGACGTCGGCATCGCGTACGCCCTCTTGCAAATCCGTGGTTCCCTTGTGGATAAAACGCAATTCCTGGGCCGTGGCCAGCGTTCCCCGACGCCGAGCAACTCCTACTACCTGCCGACAGGCACCCATCGTGCTCAGCGCGGCGGCTAACGAGCCTCCCATCAGCCCCAAACCGACGATAGTCACTTGCGCTTCGGCGATGGTAAAGGGCATCCTGGCCCCCTATAATTCGCGACCCACAGCCAGGGCGACGGCGCGGGCCTTGTTCACCAACTCCGCAAAACGCTCCGGCCTGAGGGACTGATCACCATCGGAAAGAGCTTTATCGGGATGGGGATGTACCTCAATAAGCAACCCATCGGCCCCTGCAGCGATGGCCGCCAACGAGAGCGGCGTCACCCACTCCCAGTTTCCTGTGGCATGGCTTGGATCTACCAGCACGGGGAGATGAGTCAACTGCTTGAGCACGGGGACGGCGCTGATATCCAACGTGTTGCGAGTATAGGTCTCAAAGGTGCGGATGCCGCGCTCACAGAGGATAACCTGGTTATTGTTGTGCGATAGGATGTACTCGGCCGACATGAGCAATTCTTCCATGGTGGACATCATCCCCCGCTTGAGCAGCACGGGCTTGCCCGATTCTCCCACGGCATGAAGGAGGCTGAAATTCTGCATATTCCGCGTGCCGACCTGCAGGATATCCGCACATGCAGCGACCACGGGCACCAATTCAGGAGCCATCACCTCGGTGACGACTGCCAGTCCCGTCTTGGCCTTGGCTTCGGCCAGCAGTTCCAGGCCCTTCTGCCCTAGGCCTTGGAAGCTATAAGGCGAGGTGCGCGGCTTGAAAGCCCCTGCCCTGAGGATATGCGCCCCAGCCTCTTTGACGGCCTGGGCCGTCTCCAGGATCTGCTCGCGGCTCTCCACAGCACAAGGGCCGGCTATAATGACGACCCGCTTATCCCCGATGGAGATATCGTTGATGGGCACAATCGTATCGTGAGGATGAAAATCGCGGCTGGCCAATTTATAAGGCTTGAGGATACGCACCACCTTCTCCACGCCTTCCATCAGGCGAAAGACGTTCTCGTTCAGCGTCCGCTCATCGCCGATGACGCCGATAATAGTGCGCTCCTCGCCCACCGAAAGGTGGGGCCGGAAGCCCAGCTCCTTCACCCGCTCCACTACCGCCTGAACGTTCTCCTGCGAAGCACCCCGACGCATGACAACGATCATAACGATTCCTCCTCTCCTGATTCCGCCTTAAGGCCGACAAGATCTAGACGAAGGCTTCGAGCTTCACCCTGATAAACATGAACGATGTCGCGCTGGGGAACGGCCGTATTCCATAACATGAGCACCCGAATGCAACGCGGCAGGCTTCCCGGCACGGGGATCTCCTGAGCATCCAAAAGGGGGACATACTGCCAACCCATCTGCCGCGCAGCCTGAGCCGGAAAGGCGGCATTGAGGTCGCTCGTGAGCGTAAAGAACACGGCCGCAAGGTCCTCAATGAGGATGCCATTGACGCGTATCATCTCCTCCAAAAGCACCTGCGTAGCGGAAAGGATCTCTTCGGCAACGTTGGCCTTGACCGTTGTGGCCCCACGGACTCCCCTGATAGCCATCTCTCCCTTCAGACCCCCTTGCCCATATAAATAACGAGAGCGTGGGCTTCGCGCTCCACGCTCTCGCTCTAGACTTCGTGCCTCGTCGCTTTATAGCCTCATCCGAGTAGCGCGACGCCCGCCCGCCATCCTACGAGGGTAATAATAGTAAAAGGAACGGACGCCGCCTTGAGACAAAGGCAAGGAAAGCTGAGCCACTCTGGGATAAACCCAGGACAGATTAAGAACCTTTAGTCCCTCTGCAAGCTCCACTTTGGCCCACACTTTGCCCAACCTCGGACTCGCTAATAATTAATTTAGCACATTTTGGATTAAGAGTCAACTACCAGCGACGGCCGCCGCGGCTTTCCCTGCCGCCACGCCCGGTATCACTGCGCTCGGCCCGAGGACGCGCCTCATTGACCGTGACTGCTCGGCCCTTAATCTCCTTGCCGTTCAACCCAGCGATGGCCGCTTGAGCCTCGCCAGCAACGGGCATTTCCACAAAACCAAACCCCTTGGATCGGCCAGACTCCCTGTCGGTAATGACGTTAACCGACTCAACCTGACCGAAAGCAGCAAAGGCCTGACGTAACTCTTCTTCATTGACTCCATACGCCAGATTGCCTACGTAAATTCTCATCTCAAACCCCTTTTCTCTTAACTGTTCTACTGATTTATTCATCATTCTGACCTTGTCTACGACAAGGTAACTGCCACGCTCAGTACAGCGGGCCCCTCACAACTTCTTATCCTTGGGCGAATCCTCAGCCCTCCCTCCTTGGTCCGTCAGAAAAAGATGACCTAAACCAAGTGTGTACTGACACTTGGCGCAGGTCATCCAAAAGCCCACCCATCAAGTGGCATTAACACTTGCCACACTGCGAGCATGTATAGCTCGCAAGTTATGCATATATAATAGCACACTTGCCACAATTTGCCAAATGACGCCTGCTCCAAAAAGACTCAAGCGGCTGAAACCGGCAACGTGCTACTTCTTCTTCCGATTTTCCCTGCTTCGCTCAAGATATTCATTGAGCATCTCAAGGCTATACCGCCGATGCCCCCCAGGCGTGCGAAAAGGTATGATATGACCTTCCCGCTCGATCTTGCTGAGGGTGAGCAGGCTAACTCTGAGATAACGAGCCGCTTCCTTGGCGGTCATCAGAGTGTGCCGTTCCGTTTCCATAGCTCGAGGGCCTCCGTTATACATCCCTCTAAAATCACCTCGCTCAATATGGCTCAAAGCTACAAAAAGTATAGCTCAAGTGACAAATCATGGCATAAAATTTACATTGATTCATGACGTTTGAGACGCATGAAAGTCACGTTCCGACTTTCATCCGTCACCGGCTTGTGTTAGAATAGCATCGTGGCATGCCAGGATTGCCTGCATGGTGGATAGCTACCACGGAACTGGAACGGTTTCAGGCAGGAGGCCCAGATGAACGCCTTTGTTCACCTGCACGTGCATAGTGAGTATTCCCTGCTTGATGGCTTGGCTCGTCTTGAGGACCTATGCCAATATGCCCGGGAGTGCGGTGCGCAGGCGTTAGCCTTGACCGATCATGGCCAGTTATATGGCGTGATCAAGTTTCATCACATGGCCAAACAAGTGGGGATTAAGCCGATCTACGGCTGTGAGGTCTATCAGGCACCCCGAAAGTTGACCCAGAAAGAATCGCAGCTGGATGCCAAGGCCTACCATTTGATCCTCCTGGCAAAGGATATGGCCGGTTACAAAAACCTGCTCAAGCTCGTGACCACAGCCAACCTGGAAGGATTCTACTACAAGCCCCGAGTGGACAAGGATCTATTGGCCGAACATGCCCAAGGGCTGATCTGTTGTAGCGCATGTATCTCAGGAGAAGTGCCCTCCCTATTGGCAGCGGGAGAGTATGAGAAAGCCCGGCAAGTTGCCGGTTGGTTCAGAGAGGTCTTTGGCGCGGAGAACTATTTCCTTGAGCTTCAGCGACACAAGGGCCTTCCCGAGTTAGAGCAGGTCAACAAGCATTTGATCGCGCTGGCGAAAGAACTGGGTTTGCGCTGCGTGGCGACCAACGACGTGCACTACCTGCGACGTAGTGATGCTTCCATTCACGAACTCCTCCTGGCCATCCAGACGGGCACGACCCTCGCCGACCCTGAGCGGATGCAAATGGGCAGCGACGATTACCATTTCGCTACCGCCCAGGAAATGGCCGAGTTGATGGCCGAGTATCCCGAAGCCTTGGCCAACACCAACTTGGTCGCAGAAATGTGCAACGTTGATTTGAATTATGAGGGTTATCACCTGCCTAAATTTGACGTGCCGGCGCCCTACACCGCGGAATCGTACTTGAAAAAGCTATGCGAGGAAGGGTTAAAGCGGCGCTACTCACAGATCACCCCAGAGATCCAAAAGCGGCTCGAGCATGAGCTGAAGATGATCCATTCCATGGGCTTTGATGATTACTTTTTGATCTGCGCTGACCTTGTGAATTGGGCCAAGCATAAGGCCGGAATGCTCGTCGGACCGGGACGGGGCTCAGGGGCTAGCAGCATCGTAGCGTATGCTTTGGGAATCACCGACCTTGAGCCTCTGGGTCTAGGCCTCATCTTTGAGCGTTTCCTGAACCCTGGCCGGGTGAACATGCCCGATATAGATTTGGATTTCCCCGACGACCGACGTCAGGAAGTCATCGACTACCTGACCCAGCGCTACGGCAAAGATCGGACGGCGCAGATCGCCACCTTCGGAACTATGCTGGCCCGAGGGGCTATCCGCGACGTAGGCCGCGCTTTGGGGATCCCTCTGCCTGAAGTAGACCATGTGGCCAAGCTTGTGCCCCTTGGCCCCAAGAAGACCATCCAAGATGGCCTGGAAACCGTCCCCGAGCTGAAGCAACTGTATGAAAGCAAACCTTATATCAAGAAGCTCATCGACTGCTCTCTGGCCCTCCAGGGAGTAGCGCGCCACTTCTCCACCCACGCGGCGGGCGTGCTCATTACCGACAAGCCCTTGGTCGAGTACACACCCCTCCAGCGTGCGCCCCGGGGCGAGGGGATCGTCTCGCAGTTTTGTATGGAGGACATAGAGGCCATAGGCCTTCTGAAACTTGACGTCCTAGGGCTCTCCACGCTTACCCTTATAGATAGAGCGTTTCGCTGGATCGAGCGCACCACCGGCACCAAGTTGACTCAAGCTTCCATCCCTCTAGATGATCCCGAAACCTTTGCCCTCCTCTCCTCGGGGAATGTAACGGGCGTCTTCCAGGTGGAGGGTGGTGGCATGCGCCGCACTCTACGGGAGATGCAACCCACCGAGTTCAGAGATATCGTGGCCGTGCTGGCGCTCTATCGGCCAGGCCCTATGCAATTCATCCCCAACTACATCAACCGCAAGTTCGGGCGTGAAGAAGTGACCTACCGTCATCCCGCCCTGGAGCCGATCCTTGCAGAGACTTACGGCATCATCGTCTATCAGGAGCAGATCATCCGCATCGCCTCAGAGCTCGCTGGCTACACGCCGGCCGAAGCTGACCTGATGCGCCGCGCTGTGGGCAAGAAGAAAAAGAAAGATCTTGAAGAGCAACGCGCCAGGTTTATCTCCGGCGCAGTAGAGCGCGGGATCCCCCGTGAGGCAGCCGAGGCGATCTTCACGGACATCGAGTTCTTCGCCGACTATGGCTTTAACAAGTCCCATGCCGCTGCCTACGCGGTCATCACCTTACAAACCGCTTATCTGAAAGCCCATTATCCGGTGGAGTACATGGCCGCTTTGCTCTCCATCGAGCGTGGGAACTTGGAAAAGGTGGCCCAGCTTATCGCCGAATGCCGCCGCCTGGGCATTGAGGTGCGCCCTCCCGATGTGAACTATTCGGACGCCGATTTCATCATTGAACCGGCGGCAGCTCAATCCCTGGCAGAGAGGGACCAACTCCTAGGAGCCAAGGAGCTAGCCATCCGCTTCGGCCTGGGGGCAATTAAAAACGTCGGCGACGGACCGGCTAACATCATCGTCCAGGCTAGGGGCAATAGGCCCTTCGCCGACATTGATGATTTCCTGCGACGCGTCGACCTTCGTCAGGTCAACAAACGCTGTCTGGAATGCTTAATCCGCGCCGGCGCCCTTGACTCACTTGGGGACCGCGCCGCCTTGCTGGCCGCGATAGATCAGATGATGGCTGTCAGCCAGCAGGTGCACCGCTCCCGCGAAATCGGGCAACGCAGCCTCTTTGACCTTGGCTTCAATACCGAGCAAGTCGGGGATGCCAAGTTCGTCCTGCCCAAGGATGTACCTCCCCTGGCGGAGAAAAAACTCCTCGCAGATGAGAAAGAACTGCTCGGCGTCTACATGTCGGCTCATCCGCTCGATCTCCTCTCGCAGTACGTTGATGACCGGCTCACCATGCTCGCAGACATCGATGCCTCCATGGAAAACGAGCAGGTCCAAGTGGCTGGGGTAGTCAACTCGCTGCGCACAATCGCCACCAAGAAGGGCGACAACATGGCCTTCGTCCAGTTGGAGGATCTGTCGGGTAGCATTGAGCTGGTCATCTTCCCCCGCGTCTATGAGGAGGCCAAGGAGATCCTCACTGAGGACGCTCTGCTTCTGGTACGCGGCAAAGTCGACTTTCGTGATGAACGTGCCAAACTGATCGTCGAGGCTATTGAACCTTACAAGCTCCCTCAGAATGCCCAAAGGCGCCAAGTGGGGCGTAAGAAAGCTGCGCATCTTTTCGTAGAAATCCCTCTCACCGCCGATGAGCGCACAACACTGGATATTGTGACCCGCGTTTTCCAGCTGCTGACGGAAAACCGTGGCGAAACGCCCTTTAGCTTTCGTCTTCACAATGGCCGAGGCCGAGTAGAGATGATCTTCCCCAACTTGAGGACCTCCTACTCGGCTCGGGTGGAACAACAACTAACAGCCCTGGTTGGTCGCGACCACTTTTTCGTGGAGTGGGCCTAATGTATAGCGCGAATCAGGAGCGCGGGCATCTCCTGCCCATCATTTGTCTCGCGGTACTTTGGGCTTTTCTTTGGCCCATAGCTATCCAGGCGGCAGGCCCCATCCGCTGGGCGCAAACAGGCGGACCTCTTGGGGGCATGGTTCATGCGTTGGCCATCCATCCTGATAACCCTGATCTCATCTTCATGGGTGCTCAGAATGGACTATACAAGAGCCTTGATGGGGGAGCTCATTGGGTACGCCTTTCTGGAGGGTCGCTTGATTGTCAGGAGATCACCGAGCTAGCCATTGCGCCCCTAGATGCTCGAGTGATCTATGCCGGTGGAAGCGAGGGGCTTTTTCGCTCCGTAGATGGAGGTGAGTCCTGGGTTCAACTTGGTAGCGGCCTCACCAGCGATTTGGTCCTCTCCCTTGCCGTTCACCCCTTGCAGTCCGAGGTGCTTTACCTCGGCAGCGAGAACGCGGTGTTCAAAAGCGCAGATCACGGCGACCACTGGGAATATTCTGGGCAGGGCCTCCCTGAGACCAGCGTCTGGTCACTCGCGATAGACCCCTCCAATCCCCAGACCCTTTTCGCCGGGACGGATCAGGGCCTCTATAGGTCAGACGACGGGGGGGTTAGTTGGCGGCCCGTTGGCCATGACTTTCTGAAGGAACAGCGCGTGCAGACTATCGCGCTTGACCCCCATCTGACGCGGCGAATTTGGGTCGGGACGCCACAGGGCCTTTTTCGTTCGGACGACGGCGGCACCAGCTGGGTGATCGTTCAGCAGTTTGGGGAGCACCCCTCAGTCTCTGAAATCGTCTTACATCCCCTTGAACAGAACGCTATCTATTGCAATGCCGGCTTACACTGGGTTTTCAAATCCACAGATGGCGGAACCAACTGGATGCGGTTGAATCCCGCCTGGAGTGCTCAGGGGCTTGTCCTGGCTATCGCCGTCCACCCCACCGACTCCAGGCGCCTCTATGTGGGCACGGCAGAAGGTCTTTATCGGAGCTCGGACGGCGGGGACACATGGACTGCCAGCAACGAGGGCTTTATCGCCAGTGATGTCAGGATGGTTTTGGATGTTCCGGGGAATAGAGACCAGCTTTACGCGGCAACGCGTTGGGGCGTATACGAAACCACAGACGGAGGCCAGACCTGGGAGGCGCGTAATCATGGCCTCCCGAACCTTGACCTCGTCTGGCTTGCCTTGGACCCCATTGACCCCAAGCACCTCTTCGCCGCCACTTGGGAAGGAGAGATCTGCCACAGCTCAGATGGGGGGCGTTCATGGGCGTTAGCGCATAGCCCCTTGGCGGCGGGCGTTCAAGTCACGGGCATCCTCGTCGGTTGGCGACAGACGGCCCTAGAAGTCCCCACCATCCTCTACATGAGCACAGACGGTGCCGGCGTATGGCGCAGCCTTGATTTCGGGGTAAGCTGGGAACATCTAGCCCTTGGCCTCCCCGGCTCTCGTGTGAGCGCGATCTGGCTTTCGCCGAAGGAGGAGCAATTTATTTATGTAGGAGTGGGAAGGGAAGTATATCGCCTTCCTGTCAATGCTGACCCGGCCGAGACACTGGTCTGGAAACGCGTGACAACTCAACCTCTTAACGGCCATGTAACCAGCGGATTAGTTGAACCGAAGCACCACAACATCCTGGTTGCCACGGATGCTGGGAGCATCTACCGGGTTGAACCCAACGGAACTGGGACGAACCTGGCGCGCGACTCGCTGCCCTCCAACTTACTCATCGAGGCCTTGGCGATAGCCACACCCAAAGGGCGAGCGCCTTTGTTTTACGCCGTCACCAGCGGTGGGCTCTTTACAAGCAACGATAATGGCCATACCTGGTCTTTTAGCAGCCTCGGTTGTCCACAAAGGGCTACTATTCGCAGTTTAGCTGTAGACGACCGCCAATTTGAATACCTTTACGTAGGCACAGACAAGGGCGGCGTGTATCGTGGACGCGACATGAGTGCGCGCATGGCTTCTTGGGTGAACTACGGTCTAGCATTTATTGGCATATGCGCTTTCTTGGTCGCAGGAGAGGCCGGGCGTCGATACCTGGCCAAATATCAGATCGCGCGCCAGGGAAAAGTCATCGAGCAAAACTGGGCGTCTTGGGATCAGGCTATCACTCATGCACTTGATGTGCACAATCGTGTGACTCCCGATATGTTAAGCATAATCCCCGCTCAGATGCGCATCGCGGCCATGCGACGCTACATTGAGGCACACAGAGATCAAGACCTCTTGTTTCAAGAGGACACTCAGGCCATTGTGCCCGCCAATCATCTTAAACTGCAACATTTCGCCGAGAGCTGGGCCTCATTGGTCGAGCGCTTGGATAGCCCTAAGCGAGCTGCGCCGATCGCCACCCATATTACCGAACAACTCTGCGATTTGCTCGGCTTCTCGCCCCTTGAAAGTCGTACCTTCAAATCGGTCTTTGGCCATATGGTCAAAGCCCC
>Ga0123519_10003293_pt1 | contig 26804 bp, 26 predicted proteins | sample YelNatPaOPRAMG02_FD_87396 | JGI IMG/M metagenome (GOLD analysis project Ga0123519, IMG submission 87396) | Hot spring microbial communities from Yellowstone National Park - Yellowstone National Park OP-RAMG-02 (version 2) | ecosystem: Environmental > Aquatic > Thermal springs > Hot (42-90C) ...
AAGGTTCTCTCTGTTTTTAAGATCCTTGTAGTTAATTGAAAAGGACCATATCCCAAAAATTGTCATGAAAATAAATATTAAGCTTAATACTGGGTCTCTCATTTATCTTTAACTCCTTTTGCAAATTTTTTCCCCTTTCTTATTTAATTTTCCATTTTATTAAATTAAAAAAAATTAATGTCAAGTCAATTTTTGCAAATTGATCTAAGAACCTCTTCTATCTTTGTTAATAACTGATCCGCATTATTCTCAGTGAAAATTATAGGTGGCTTTATTTTGAGAACATTGTTGTAAGGACCTTCAGTGTTTAAAAGAACGCCCTTTTCTTTCATTCTTTCAACAATCTCCGAGGCTAATTCTGGAGCGGGTTCAATAGTTTCAGGGTCTTTTACAAGTTCAACTCCAATGAAAAGCCCATATCCTCTAACATCACCAATTACTGGATATCGATTTTGAAGTTCTTTAAATCCTTGAATAATTTTATTCCCAACCCTTAGAGCATTCTCCTGAAGCTTTTCCTCTTCAATAACATCGAGAACTTCCATACCAACAACACAGGATACAGGATTACCTCCAAAGGTGTTGAAATATTCCATTCCGTTGTTGAAAGCTTCTGCTATTTCAGGAGTTGTAACAACTGCTCCAAGAGGGTGACCATTTCCTATAGGCTTTCCAAGGGTAACTATATCGGGAACAACATCTTGGATCTCAAATCCCCAGAAATGGGTTCCAACACGTCCAAAACCAACCTGAACCTCATCTACAATGCAAACCCCTCCAGCCTCTCTCACTGCTTTAAAAACAGTTTTCAAATAGTTTTCTGGAAGAGGAATCTGCCCTCCACAGCCAAGAAGGGATTCAGCAATAAAACCAGCCAATCCTTTCCCTTCTTCTTTTAATTTTTCGATAATATCAATAACATGCCTTGCATATTTAATCCCTGCTTCTTTATCGTTCCTTTTGTAGGGTCCTCTGTATGTATCAGGCATTATGACTTTGTGGGTGTAAGGTCCTGGCCCAGCTCCACCAGGTCCATCAAATTTGTAGGGACTCAAATCTATCAAGGAAGATGTGTTGCCATGATATGCATGATCAATAACTATAATGTTTTTTCTTCCTGTATAAGTATAGGCTAATCTTAAGGCAAGCTCATTGGCTTCACTTCCAGAATTTACAAAAAATACAACCTTTAGAGGTTCTGGAAACTTTTTAACCAGTTTTTCCGCATATCTAACCAAGAAATCGTAGAGATAACGGGTATTTGTATTGAGGATTGCCATTTGTTTCTGTGCAGCTTTTACAACCCTCGGATTTGAATGTCCAACATGGGCAACATTGTTAACGCAATCAAGGTAGGTTCTCCCTTCATCATCATACAAATACTGAAGGGCTCCCTTAACAATCCTTACTGGCACTTTATAATGGGTTCTTAAAGATTTACCTATTAATTTTTTCCTCAATTCAATTAAATTTTCACGAGATAAGCCTATTTTAACTTTTCCAAGACCGCAAGCTGACCTAAAAACTTCCTCTGCTCTCAATGGGTTTATTGAATGAAGTATTTTCAAAAATTCACCAACCGGCTTTTCAGAAATAGTAATATAGGTGTCCTCAGGTCTTATCTCTTTTTGATAGGAGGACATCATCAAGCTTAAACAAGCTCTCCCAGCAATACAGTAATAGAGAAGGCTTATTTCTTTTTCTTTAAGGGGGAAGATCCCGTTATAACCTTTTAGAATTAAATAGGCAACATGAAGAGGGTCATCTTTGTTGAGCATTGCATAAGTCAAAGCCACTGCAATGTTAAATATAGTATAACTGTGAACCATATCACCAAAATCAATAAAGCCAGCAATTCTTTTCTTACCATCTTTTCCAGTTTCAATAAGGACATTATAGTCATTGGCATCATTATATATTAAACTTCTCCTTAAATTTGGAAATTCTGGAAAAACCTCTGTCTCAAATTGAAGAAGAAAATATTCTACAAGTCTTTTCCTTTCCATATCCTTTATATATGAAGTTAATTCTCTCAGCTCAAGAAGGTTTTTCAAATCCCAGTGCCAGTATCTTTGGGCATAGGGTATATCAAAATTTTCTAAGGCTCTGTCAATTTTCCCCAATGATCTTCCATAATTAATTAAAAGCTCCTCATCCACTTCAATTTCAGCAAGGAAATCCCCCTTTATCCATGTGAGAAGCCTCGAATTATAACTTTTACCATTTTTATCTTTTATTTCTGTGATGAACTCACCTTCCCTGTTCTTTATTAATGATGGGAGCTCGAAGTCGAGATTTTGACTTTTAAGGTATATGAGGAGATCATTCTGGGCTTTGATGTAATAGTAATTCTCAATCTCATTGGCTATTTTAAATATATATTCCCTTCCTTTTTTATCAAGGATATGGAAATTCCTTCCAATGTCTCCCACAAGGGGAGAAACCTCCACTTCCATTCCATAATATTTTTTCAAAATTTCTTTAACTTCCTTCTCATCAAAATCAGGTGGTTTTGGAATTTTCAACATCTATTCACCTCCAATTTTACTTATATTACTACATTCTTTTTGAAAATTCTATTTTAAGTCTAAATTTTTTGAAAGAAAAATACTATATGAAAATTTCTTTTATGCTGGGATGCCTTCTTTTATATACTTTTTTACTGTTTCAACAAAAATATCGAGCTCCTCAAGTCTTGTGTAAAGACTTGGGGTTACACGAATTCCAGGAACTTCTTCATGGGTTATTGGTGTAACAACAATTCTGTGCTTCTGGAAAAGAAGGGTTGTAAGTTTTGCTGGCTCAATTCCTTCAATATAGAAATTGGCAAGACCACATGAATTCTTTGGATCAAGCTGAACCCTGAACCCAACATTGGGAAGCTCAGAAAGCTTTTTTGCCCAGTAATCTTTCAAATAACGGAATCTTGCCTCCTTCCTTTTCGAGCCAATGCCATTGTGAAAGGCAATAGCCTCATCAATTCCAAGTTCAATAGCATTTTGATGGGTTCCAATGGCTTCAAACTTCCTTATGTCAGAGCTAAGAGGATCAACATAGGGGAAAAGGGGCCATATCTTTGATATTTTTTCTTTTTTAACATAAAGAAAACCTGTTCCCTTTGGAGCCATGAGCCATTTGTGAAGGCTTGTGGCGTAGTAGTCGCAATCAAGATCAGAAACTTTGAAATCAAGATGGGCAAAGGCATGGGCTCCATCCACAACTACCTCAACCCCTTTCTCATGGGCTACTTTGCATATTTCTTTTACTGGTAGAATCTGCCCAGTGAGAAAAACAATGTGGGAAATGAGAATGAGTTTTGTTTTTTCCGTTATTCCTTTCTTTATTATTTCAACAACATCCATTGGCTCTTTCACTGGAACAGGAATTTTTACTCTTTTTACAACTATTCCTTCCCTCATTGCCCTCTGATTTAATGCATTCTGCATGGATGGATAATCCTGAGTGGTTGTAAGTATCTCTTCACCGGGATTCATTGGAAAACCAAGAAGGATATTGTGCAGGGATTCAGTAGCATTTCTTGTAATGGCAATCTCCTCTGGTGAACATCCAAAAAGCCTTGCGAGTTTTGTCCTTGTAACTTCCTTTAAAGGCTGAAGAACCTCCCACATAGTGTAGGTTGGGGATTTCTCTCCAAAATCCATGTACTCTTTGACCGCATCCTGGACTATTTTTGGGGATGGATGAACACCTCCATTGTTGAGATTTATTATGCTCCTGTCGATGGTAAAGGAATTCTGAACTTCAAACCAGAAATCCTCATCCATTGCAACTTCCTCAGGAGTCTTATCCTTGAGTCTCTGGGAGTACTCCTTAACCCTTTCAATGTTTGCCCTTGAAAAAATAGCAGTTGCAGTTATTAATCCTCCAATACCCGTTATTTTCTTTACAAAATCCCTTCTTCCATATTTCATAAGACCTCCTTTCTACCAAGTTTAGTTTATCAGAATAAAAAAATATTTCAAAGTTTTAAATTAAAATAAAGGACATTTGACCTTTCCAAATGACACTCTTTTGATTTAGGATTCAATATTTAAAGGGATTTCAATTTGGCATCAAATTTGATAGAAAATTTGTATGAAAGGAGGAAACATGAAAAAGCTTTTAGTTCTAACTTCAATTATCTTATTTTCAACCCCAATTTTTGCGGACTCTTTAAAGTTAAAATTTGGGCAGTTCAGCCCATCTCAGGATAGTGACCTATGGGATATTAACAGGCAGAATCTTTATCTAGAAAAGAAGGATTTCGAAGGGAGTTTTGTCTCTGTTGAATGGGAAGTCTTTATGAAAAGGAATCTTTCCTTCTCCCTTGAGATTGGAGCTTATTCTCGAGAACTTACAACCTCTTACAGGGACTGGGAATATGAGGATGGCTCACCGATTTATCAATCCCTTTCCCTTAGCATTGTCCCTATTGAAGCAAGCTTTAAGATTTATCCAGGCGGAGCCCACAGACCAATAGCTCCTTACCTTGGTGGGGGTCTTGGACTCTATTTCTGGAAATATGTTCAGGAGGGGGATTTTGTTGATTTCACGACCTGGGATGTTTTCTCAGGAAGTTATGAAACAAGCACATCCGGAATTGGGACTCACATTCGAGGAGGGATCTCCTGGAGGATAAGCAGGACTCTTGGCTTCTTTGGAGAGGCAAAGTATGTCTATTTAAAGGATAATCTTTCCTCTCAGTTTCAGGGTTTTGAAAAGTTCGATCTCAGCGGTCTTCATCTTTTAGTGGGAATTTCTATTTGGTATTGAAGAATAGATTTTATGGAGAAATTAAGAAGAAGGGTTTTTTATCCTTTTCATCATTATAAAATCTTCAAAAGATTGGGGAAAAATTTCAAGAAGTGAAGATAAATTAGCCATATATCCAACTTGGTATCGACTTCTTGGATTCTTAGAAGTAAGAGCATTGAATACAACTTTCGCTACCTCAATGGGATCTGTTCTATTTTTATCGATTTTTTTAGTTTTTTTATTTCTTTTTTCAAAATTAATGAGTAAACTTGAGAGATGCTATTTTCGGGTAAATCCCCTAAAAATCTTCCAGTTAAAGTCCTTTTAATATTTACTTTTCCTCTTCCACTCTCTTCCTTTCCATTATTGCTGCTCTTGCAGCAGAAAGTCTTGCCACAGGGACTCGGAAAGGAGAGGCACTCACATAATTTAATCCTATTTCATGGCAGATTTTTATTGAATCAGGATCCCCTCCATGTTCTCCGCATATTCCAACTTTCAAATCTGCCCTCTTCTTCTTCCCCTCTCTAACAGCCCATTCCATTAATTTTGCAACACCTTTATAGTCAAGGGATTGGAAGGGATCAAATTCCCATATTCCTTTCTCAAGATAAACTCTTGTAAATCTTCCTGAATCATCCCTTGAAATACCGTAGACAGTCTGGGTTAAGTCATTTGTTCCAAAGGAGAAGAACTCAGCAACTTCAGCAATATCATCTGCAGTTATAGCTGCCCTTGGAACCTCAACCATTGTTCCGACAGAATACTGAATTTTAACATTTTCCCTTTTCATTACCTCTTCAGCCACTCTATCTATTATCTCTTTCTGATTTTGAAGTTCTGATTTTGAAGCAGTCAGGGGTATCATTATCTCAGGTATAACATTTTTCCCTTCCCTTTTGATTCTTGCTGCTGCCTCAAAGATTGCCCTTGCCTGCATTTCTGTTATCTCTGGATATGTTATCCCCAACCTGCATCCTCTATGTCCAAGCATTGGATTGAATTCATGAAGCTCCTCAACCCTTTCAAGAATTTTCTGAAGCTCCTTTATCTTCTTTGCGTGTTTCTTTCTATCCTTTGCTTTTAAAACAGCTATTTTAACCATAAGCTCTTCCCTTTTAGGAAGGAACTCGTGGAGAGGAGGATCAAGGGTTCTTATTGTCACTGGAAAACCTTCCATCTCCTTGAAAAGACCATAGAAATCTTCCCTTTGCAGGGGTAATAGCTTTTCCAGAGCTTCCCTTCTTTCCTTCTCATCCTTTGCCATTATCATTTTTTGCATTATTGGAAGCCTATCTTTAGCAAAGAACATATGTTCAGTTCTGCAAAGCCCTATTCCTTCTGCACCAAAGGCTCTTGCTATTCTTGCATCCTTTGGAATGTCTGCATTAGCTCTCACCCCAAGTTTTCTGAATTTGTCTGCCCAGGTAAGAATCTTCTCAAAGTAACGGTAAATCTCCGATTCCTCCTTTTTCATCTCTCCATTTATAACTTGAATGATTTCAGAGGGTCTTGTGGAGATTTTTGCAAGGAAAACCTCACCAGTGTTTCCATCGATTGAGATCCAGTCATTTTCCCTCAGGATTTTCCCATCAATCTCAAGGGTTCCTTGTTTTTCATTTATTATTAGAGCTGAGCATCCAACAACCGCTGGTTTCCCCATCTGCCTCCCAACCACTGCAGCGTGGGATGTAAGACCACCCCTTGCTGTCAAAAATCCCTGGGAAACACTCATTCCATGAATATCGTCAGGAGAGGTCTCCCCCCTAACAAGAATGACAGGACCATTTTTAGCCATCTCCACTGCCTTGTCAGCATCAAAGGCAATCCTTCCTGAAGCAGCACCAGGAGATGCGGGAAGACCCTTTGCTGAAGGGTTATACTGGGATTTTTCCTTTGGATCAAAAATAGGATGGAGAAGCTGATTTAGGGAGGATGGCTCAACCATCATCAAAGCCTCTTCCTCAGTGATTAAACCTTCCTCAACCATGTCAACAGCAATCTTAACAGATGCAAGACCTGTCCTCTTTCCAGATCTTGTCTGGAGCATGTATACTTTCCCATCTTCAATAGTGAACTCAAAATCCTGCATGTCCCTATAGTGGGTCTCAAGTTTATGGGCTATTTCCTTTAGCTGGTTGAAGGCTTCTGGCATTATCTCCTTGAGTTTTGAGATGGGCTTGGGTGTCCTTATTCCAGCAACAACATCCTCACCCTGAGCATTTTCAAGGAATTCTCCATAAAATTCCTTTTCTCCTGTTGCAGGATTCCTTGTAAATCCAACTCCTGTCCCTGAATTCTCGCCAAAATTTCCGAAAACCATTGTCTGAACATTTACAGCTGTTCCGAGATTGTGGGGAATTTTGTAAAGTTTTCTGTAAGTTATTGCTCTTGGGTTATTCCATGACCTAAAAACAGCCTCAATTGCCATTTTCAGTTGAAGATAAACATCCTGAGGGAAATCCACTCCTGTTTTTTCCTTAACCAGAGATTTATAGCGGGATATTAGCTCTTCAAGGTTCTCTTCCTTCAATTCATAATCATATTTTAGCCCTTCCCTCTTTTTTATTTCTTCAAGAATCTCCTCAAAGTATCTCTTGGGGATTCCAAGGACAACATCGGAGAACATATGGATGAACCTTCTGTAGCAGTCAAGGGCAAATCTTCTATTTCTCGATTTTTTTGCAAGGGCTTCTACAGTTTCATCGTTAAGCCCAAGATTCAGGATTGTGTCCATCATACCAGGCATTGAAAACTTAGCTCCAGAACGAACGGATACAAGTAGGGGGTTTTCTTTCCCTCCAAATTCCTTGGATGTAATACTTTCAAGCTTTTTGATTGCTTCCTTAACCTGAACCATAAGTTCATCACTAATCTTCTCACCCCTTTCGTAAAATTCAGTGCAAGCCTGGGTTGATATTGTGAAGCCTGGAGGAACTGGAAGACCAGCATTTGTCATCTCAGCCAAGCCTGCTCCCTTCCCTCCAAGGATATCCTTCATGTCCTTGTTCCCATCAGCTTTCCCATTGGCAAAAAAGTAAATGTATTTCATATGATTCCTCCCGTTTAATATAAATTTAGCAATAATTGAACAATAGTCGCTGGTTTTCTAAGGAATATGGTACCTTCCCTTTTTTCATTTCCCACATAAATTATTTTCCCCTTGAATTTGTTAGCTGATCTGAAAAATTCATCTCTTCCTTTATATTCCTCATCAACAATTATATGGGTGTAATTTCCGAATTCTCCTTCATCTGGCTTCCATTTTATATTGATTGATTCAAATTCTGCAACTTTAAAGAATATTTTATAAAAGTCGTTCTCAGGTGCAAGAAGAAGAATCCTTCCCTCCTTCCAATCAAAGGGATGAATGGGAAGATAGATTTTAATCTTAGTCCATTCTCCCTTTTCACTGTCTGCCTTTATATCACCTCCATGATTTTTAACAACTCCATGAACAAAAGACAAACCGAGACCCAATCTACCCTCCTTTGTTGTAAAGAAAGGTTCAAATATATTGGTAAGATTTTCCTTATCTATTCCTTCACCATTGTCCCAGAATTCAATGACCGCATTCTCCTCTTCTTTATCTATATTTATCTCCAGCCTTTTCTCTGGTTTGTCCATTGCTTCAAGGGAATTGTCTATAATTCTCCTTATTACTTCCCTCATCTGGGCTTTGTTTATAGGAACTTGAATTTTTTCCCCTTCCAGGACTTTTAAGTTTATGTTCTCAAGCCTCTGGTCCCTTTCCAATGTTTCTCTTACAAATTCTCCAAGATCACAAAGGAATTTTGGGGAGGGAAATGATTTTAGATATTCAAAAAGAGAGCTAAGAATTGAAGAAGTTAGCAAACCACTATTGTATATTTTTGTTGCCTTTTCTTGAAGATTTCCTTCTGAAATTTTCATCAGGAGTTGGGCATAACCAATAAGAGGGGTCATTTTGTTGTTAATTTTATGGATTATTGAAAGAATAAGTTCAGGAAGAAGATAAAGAGTTTGAGGTTCTCCTCTGATTCCCGAAATTAAGTTTTTTAATTCATTGAATAGTAATTCCTCACTTTTTTCCATCGATCACCTCAAAAACAGCCTCTCCTTTGAAAGGATTCCATCCGACCTTTACTGTGTTCCCTTCTCGGATTCTTCCAGATATAATCTCCATTGCCAGAGGGTCTTGAATTGTCTTCTGGATAACCCTTTTGAGGGGTCTTGCTCCATACTGGGGATCATACCCCATTTCAGCTATTTTCTCTTTTAACTCTTTTGTAAACTCAAGCTTAATATCCTTAGAAAGGAGAATCTTTTGAACCTCAGAAAGCCTCAAATCCACAATCTTCGAGAAGACCTCCTTTGAAAGAGGCTTGAAGATTATTATATCATCTATTCTGTTCAGGAATTCTGGCTTGAAATAGGAGCGAACTGTTTCCATAACCTTTTGCTTCATTAGCTCAGGATTTGAAACAAGGGATTGAATAAGGTGTGAACCCAAATTTGATGTCATAATTATGACAGTATTTCTGAAGTCAACTGTCCTACCCTTTGAATCTGTTAATCTTCCATCATCGAGAATCTGAAGGAGAATATCAAAAACCTCAGGATGAGCTTTTTCAATCTCGTCAAGAAGTATAACAGAGTAAGGTCTTCTCCTGATTGCCTCTGTGAGTTGTCCACCCTCTTCATATCCCACATAGCCAGGAGGAGCACCAATTAGCTTTGCAACAGAATGTTTTTCCATATACTCTGACATATCAATTCTAACCATGGCTTTTTCATCATCAAAGAGAAATTCTGTAAGAGTTTTAGCGAGTTCAGTTTTTCCAACTCCTGTTGGACCAAGAAATATGAAAGAGCCAAGGGGTCTTCTTGGATCTTGAAGACCTGAACGAGCTCTTCTTATTGCAGAGGAGACAGCCTTGACAGCTTCCTCCTGACCAACAACCCTTTCAGAAAGCTTCTCCTCCATGTGGATGAGTTTCTCCCTTTCTCCCTCCATTAACTTTGTAACAGGTATTCCAGTCCATTTTGAGACTATTTCGGCAACATCCTCCTCATCCACCTCCTCTTTTAACATCTTTCCCTTTTGCTGGAAGGATTCGAGTTCCTTTGATACCCTTTCAAGCTCTTTCTGGAGCTCGATCAGTCTCCCGTATCTTATTTCTGCAACCTTCTCAAGCTCTCCCCTTCTCTCGTAGATTTGCTCCTCCACTTTTGCATTGTCAATTTTCTCCTTTATTTCCCTTATCTTTTTGATAAGCTCTTTCTCCTTTAGCCATCGAGCCCTAAGTTCGTCCCTTTTTGTATAAAGCTCTTTTATCTCTGTCTCAAGCTTGGAAAGCCTTTCTGCTGATGCTGGATCATTCTCTTTCTTCAATGCTTCCCTTTCTATCTCCAATTGAAGAATCTTTCTTTCAACCTCATCTATTTCAACGGGGACAGAGTCTATCTCCATCCTTAGTCTTGCTGATGCCTCATCAATCAAGTCAATGGCTTTATCGGGAAGGAATCTGTCAGAAATGTATCTATTGGAAAGAACTGCAGCAGTGACAAGAGCTGAATCCTTTATTTTAACTCCATGATGAACTTCATACTTCTCCTTAAGACCCCTCAAAATTGAAATTGTGTCTTCTACAGAAGGTTCACTTACATAAACAGGTTGGAATCTTCTTTCAAGGGCTGGATCCTTCTCAATATATTTTTTATACTCTGTTAAAGTTGTTGCTCCAATAGCTCTTAGTTCACCCCTTGCAAGGGGTGGCTTTAACATGTTGGAGGCATCCACAGCTCCCTCTGCTGCTCCAGCTCCAACAATTGTATGGAGCTCATCAATGAAAAGAATTATCTCTCCATTGGACTCGACAACTTCCTTTATAACTGCCTTCAATCTATCCTCAAATTCCCCTCTATATTTGGTCCCTGCAACAAGAGCTCCAATGTCAAGGGCAATTATCCTTTTGTTTTTCAGGGTTTCTGGAACATCTCCCTTTGCAATTCTCTGAGCAAGTCCCTCAACAATTGCTGTCTTACCAACACCGGGTTCCCCAATTAAAACTGGATTATTCTTTGTCCTTCTTGATAAAACCTGCATGACCCTTCTGATTTCATCGTCCCTTCCAATCACAGGGTCAAGCTTCCCCTTTCTTGCAAGTTCTGTAAGATCTCTGCCAAACCTCTGCAAAGCCTGATACTTTTCCTCAGGGCTTTGGTCAGTTACCCTTTGTGTTCCTCTTATTGCCCTTAAACTTGCAAAAAGGTTTTCCTCAGTAACACCACTCTCTCTCAAGATCTTGCTTGCATTTCCATCTTCCCTGTAAATTGATATTAGAATGTGCTCAGTTGATATGTAGTCATCCCTTAGAGATTCAGCTATTCCTTCTGCTTGGTTCAATACATTCACCAGTCTTTTTGAAAGATAGATATCTCCACCCTGAACCTTTGGAACTCTTTCAAGATATCTTTTTGTTTTCTGGAGAATTATTGATGGATCAATCCCTATTTTTTCAAGGATTAGGTAAGGGATTGATTGATTGTCCTCCATAAAAACATGGAGAACATGCTCGGGAAGAATTTCCTGATGGGATAAACTCTGACAGAGTTTTTGAGACTCTGAAAGAGATTCTTGAGCTTTTATTGTGAATTTATCTATTCTCATCTTACTTTCCTCTTTTTAAAAGATAATCATTATAAGTATACCATTTTTCCATTCTTCTTTAAAGCCTCCACAAGATCCTTAACTTTCTGGACATGTTCCCTATGGCAGACAAGGAGAGCGTCCTCAGTATTTATTACAACAATGTCCTTCACTCCAATGAGGGAAACCATTCTTTTTTCTGAATAGACAAGACAGCCTGAGGAGTCAATAGTGTACACCTCTCCTTTCAAAGAATTCTCCTCCTTGTTAACCCCCCATATCTTATAAAGGGAACTCCATGAGCCAACATCAGACCATTCAAAATCAGCCCTTACCATAACAATGGAAGTAGCCCTTTCCATTAAAGCGTAATCTATGGAGAGGGGTTTTACTCTTTCCCAGATCTCCTGTAATTTATCCTTTTGACTCAATTGTATTTTTTCGAGCGCATCATAGATTTCAAAATATTCGGGAGCAAATCTTTTCAATGCAGACTTGAAAACAGAAATTCTCCATAGAAACATGCCACTGTTCCAGAAATAATCTCCACTTTTTAAATATTCCTCAGCCACTTCCTTTTGAGGTTTTTCAACGAATCTAATTACTTCAAAAAATTTCTCCCCCTCATAAGAACGAAGCCTTTCCCTGTTTATCTGAATGTATCCATAACCAGTTTCCGGTGAAGTGGGTTTTATACCAAAAGTAAATAGAGATTCCATCTCCTGAGAGAGCTGGAAGGAGGCTTTAACTGCTTTTAAAAATTCTTCCTTCCTTCCAATGTAGTGGTCTGATGGAAGAACAATAACAGCAGGATCTTCCTCCAATTTAGATATGTAGGATGATGCTAAAATTATTGAAGGAGCAGTATTTTTCCCTGCCGGTTCCTCGAGGATTTTTATCCCTTTGTATTTTGAGGTCTCCTTTTTTGCAACCCTTACCAAATCCTTTGGAACAACAACAACAATTTTTTCTGGACTTACAACTGGAAGAATCCTATCGATGGTTTCTTGAATCATTGGTTTATCAGAGATTATTGGAAGGAACTGTTTGGGTCTTTTCATCCTTGAAATAGGCCAGAATCTTGTCCCATAACCACCAGCAAGTATAATTGCCCAAAGACTTGTCATTTTTTCCCTCCTTTTTATAGGAATATCAATATTCCCAATCCTGTGAATAGGCAATATATTGAAAATAAATAAAGTTTCCCCTTTTTTACAATCGGGGAAAAAATTTTCAAGGAGATGCATCCAAAAATAAGGGAAAATGTGAAGCCAGAGATCAAAATTAGCAAATTAGAGCTTGATAATTCTGAGTTAAAAATTTCAAGAATATTCGCTCCCAAAACCGCAGGAACTGAAAGAAGGAAGGAAAATTTAAAGGCGAATTCTTTTTTCCAGCCAATGGCAAGAGCTGATGCAATTGTAACTCCAGATCTTGAGATCCCAGGGAGAAGGGCAAAAGCTTGAAAGATACCTATTATAAAGGCATGGGCTATCCTTACTTCAGATTTTTCCCTTGTAAACTTTGTGAGAAAAAGTATAAGGGAGGTGATTAGAAGAAACACTCCAGTGAGCTTTGGTGAGAGGAAGGTAGATTCCACTTCTTTCTTGAAAAGGAATCCAATAATTGCTGTTGGAATCGTCCCAATGAAAATAAGATGGAACAACTTTACCCCTTCCATATCCCTTGCTTTTCTGTTAAAAATGAAAGGAATTCCCTTTAAAATTTCCAATATTTCCTTCCAAAAAACAAAAACTATTGCCATGAGAGTTCCTGCATGGAGGACAGCATCGAGAAGGAGGACATTCTTTTTTATTGAGAAAAAATGCTGAAAAATTACGAGATGAGCTGATGATGAGATGGGGAAAAATTCAGTTAATCCCTGAACTATCCCGAGAATTATTGCTTGAAAAACTTGACTCAAAGATCACCAACCCTCCTCTTACACTCTTGAACAATTCCTTCAACATCCCTCTTTATTCTATTTAAAGCTTCTTCGGTAAATCCTTCAAATCGGAGGACGAGAACAGGTTGAGTGTTGGAAGCTCTCACAAGAGCCCATCCATCTCCAAAATCTACCCTCACACCGTCAACATCAATCATGGGGTAATCCTTGAAGTGTTTTTTAACTTCTTCCACAACCTTAAACTTCAAATCATCGGAAGAAGGAACTCGGATTTCAGGGCTGACAAAGGTTTTGGGAAGATCCTCAAGCATCCTTGAAAGGGGTTTGTCTGAGCTGGAAAGAATCTCGAGAATTCGAGCACCCGCATATATGGCATCGTCAAAACCAAAATACCTGTCTGCAAAAAATATGTGTCCACTCATCTCTCCTGCAAGAAGAGCTTTCTCCTCTTTAATTTTCTTCTTTATTAAAGAATGTCCTGTCTTCCACATTATTGGAATCCCACCAAGCCTTCTTATTTCATCGTAGAGTAGTTTTGAAGATTTAACCTCACCAATTATTTTAGCTCCAGGATTTTCCTTCAAAATTGACCTTGCAAGAATAATCATTATCTGGTCCCCCCATAAAATATTCCCCTTCTCATCTATTAGCCCAATTCTATCAGCATCTCCATCAAAGGCAATTCCAACATCAGCCTCTTCTATCTTGACCTTCTCAATTAAATCTTTAAGGAACTCTGGAATTGTTGGATCAGGATGATGGTTGGGGAAATTTCCATCAGGCTCACAGTAAAGTTCAAACACCTCATTTCCAAGTTCTTTGTAAATCGGTGATGCAACAAATCCCCCTACTCCATTACCTGCATCGACAACTATTCTTAACTTTCTTTTAATTTTCACATTGGATACAACATAATCTATATATTCATTAATAATCTGATAGGAAGAAAGAGAGCCAGTACCATCCTCAAAAAATCTTTCCTTTTGAATTATTTTTTCGATTTCCTTTATTCCTTCTCCGTAAAGAGTTTCATCCCCTATCATTATTTTAAAGCCATTAAATTCAGGAGGGTTGTGGGAGCCAGTTATCATTACCCCCCCATCCATATTTTTTGTTATAACCCCAAAATAAAAAACAGGGGTTGGAACCATACCAAAATCAACGCAACTACAACCTGTGGAAAGTAAGCCACTTATCAGAGAGTGGGAAAAGGGTTTTGAGGAATTCCTTGCATCCCTTCCTATTGCTATGTTCTTTTTCCCCTTCATCCTGAAAATCGTCCCTATAGCTCTTCCAATAATTTCAACTGTCTCTGGAGTGAGGTCTACTCCTACTATTCCCCTTATATCATATTCCCTGAATATGTTAGGGTTTATTATGGGCATAGTTAAGGAATTATATCATCTTATTTTTAATAGCTCAAGTTTTAATTACATAAATTGCGAATTTCCTTAGAACTGTAGGGTGAATATAAACACTGAAAAACCTCAAAGCTTTTAAAAAGTTCTTTTTATCAGAAAATTTTAAGCAGTTTGTAAATTGTAACAAGGACAATTAGAATTCCAAAAATCGCCTTGAGTTTTTTAGCTGGCACATGGATACTTGTAATCCTTGCTCCGATAAAGGCTCCAAATGCTCCAGCAACAAGAAGAGGGATTGCAAGGGAGAAGTTCCATTGGGCTGTTGAAAGATGGGGTATAAGGGATGAAAAGGAAGGAAAAGTAACTGCAAAGGCATTTATACCTGCTGCTACCTTTGCATTAAATCCAACAAGTATCAAAGTCGGCATTAGAAGGAATCCAGGACCAACTCCAAGGAAACCGCTAAGGATGGAGATTGGCACTGCAAGAATTAGAGTGAGTTTGAAGTTTTCCCTTCCAGGATGTTCTTTAACTGGTTTGAAGAGTCTATATGCAAGATAAATAACAGCAAAAAGGTAAATAAGCCAAACATATATCTGTTTCTGGGCAAAAAACTGAACGAGATATGCTCCAACGGGTGCTGAGGAAGTGGTTATGACTGAAAGGATTATAGCCTTTTTCCATTCCACATATCCGCTTCTTGCGAATCCAATGGTAGAAAAAAGGGCAGTTATCCCATTGAGTAAAAGGGAGAGGGGTTGAACCTGATGAACAAGGTCAGGGAGAAACAGCCCCAAAAAAGGAATTGCAGAAAAGGCAACCCCGAGACCAAGCATTCCTGAAATCACTGAGAGGATGAAAATCCCAATTACAATAACCATTTATTTCACCTCAGGTTTAAATTGGAGCTTACTTTCTCTTATCTTTTTTATGATCTCCCTTAATTCAGAAAGACTTGGAAAGGAAATTGCTTCAGCGGGACAAATCTTTGAGCATGCGCTACATCCAACAACACAATTAAAGGGATTTTTTACAACAGGAACATTTCTCTCCTCATCCCATTCGAATACATTGTTTTTGCAAAAATTAATACATTCCTTGTCACCTATACAGGCGTCTGTATCAATTGTTGGATACCAGGGAATTTTTCCCTCGGAATACTTTCAAGACTCATTTTTTGCCTCCTTTAACCTTTTCAAAGCATTGAGGAATACTGCGAAAGCTGGCATACCTGAAACTGGTATTAGTGTGAATGAAGTTTCCAGTAGCTCCTGTTCACTGGCTCCTGCATTCACTGCTCCCAAAATGTGCATATATGTTGCTTCCAGGTTATGCTGAGATGCTGTTACCGCAGCGTGAATGAGGAATTTGTGTTTTTTGAGAGTTCCCCTTCGTTCAATGTGAGCTCATGCAACTCAAGAAATGCGGAGCATAGATCAGGATTCTTCTCCTTTAAAAATTCAACGGGCTCAAGAATTTTACCAAATTCTTCTCCAAATCTTTTTAATTTGTTTTTCATCCCTTCTTTGCTCATTTTCAACTCCTATTACATAAATATGCTTAAGGCATCAGAACCATTCATTCCTTCTAAAACGCCAAGTTTTTTAGCTTGTAGAGTAAATGACTCAATAGGAGCATTCAACATTTCTTCAAAAGAACTTATGCCTTGAACTCTTGCCGCCGCAACCTCCCTTTTTTCTAAAGCATTGATGTCAAAATTCCTGCAAACCAGCATCCCTTTCTTACCCAGCAAAACCATTATCACAGGTTTTTCTGGATTCTGAGGATTTCCAATTCGTATACCCAAAGCTGTTCCAGAAGGGAGCTCGATTGAAACTAACTTTATATCCCATCCCATTTAACTTCTCCTTTTAGAAAGCTCTCTATTTTTTCTCTTCAGTTTTAGACCCAATGGTATCTGCTATTTTCTTTGCGATTCTTTCTACATCTTCATTATCAAAATCTAAGGTTGGTATCTTTTCAATTCCTTCATTGAGAATTGTGAACTCGTAAGTGGGCTTGATACCGAGATTTTCCAATATCTTGCTTGTGCATTTGTTCCCACAGCCGTTTATTGCAATTAATCTTTTTGCTCTTTTGGCAATGTCAATATGGACCTTAGAGCCAGCACCAATTGCACTCAAACAGCACATTCTTGCACTTTCTGGGCTCTCTTTGTTTAATTTTACTCCCACTTCATGACCTACTTGCCCAACAGAGGCAGCACCGTCACAGACAAGAATAATATCTAAATTTTCAGCCTCTTTGTGGCATAAAGGTAATTTCTTCCAGTTCTCTTTTCCCAACTCAAACTTCCTTTCGGAGGCTTTCAACCGCCTGTCTCACTTTTTCCATGGCTTCTTCTGTTTTCATATTGCGAAGATCAAGGGCAATAACATGTTTCTTGAATTCGAGCCCTTTCTTCTGGAAGGCATCCCTTAGCATTTTTTCCTGCATTCTTGGATCGCATGCTCCTATTATTAAAAGGCCATCCTCCTTTACAATATCTTCCATAAATCTCTCGCCATCGTCTACACAGAGTTGGGGGTGAAGGACAGCATATTGAACATCGAGCTCATTCCTTACAAAATTCATCAATTTCCAGAAATTCATGTCTTTAAAGCCTGGACATTCTCCTGTGCAATTGCACATAATAAATTTTGGTTTTTTATTCATGATTCCTCCTTAATATTTTATTTATCAAATCTTTCAAAAACTTTTTCTCCTTCTTTATCTTTAATGATTTTATCTCTTCCTGAGGTTCTTTTTTCTCTTCTATCAATCCCTCCATTTGAAGAAATTTTTTGTATTCCCGAAGTAGAGCCTCTGCATACTTGGGCTCATACTTTTTTGACATAAAATTGTTCTTTTTTACTCTTTCCAGTAGCTCCTCTTTTAATATCTCATCATTTTCAATTCCAAGAAGGTAAACTTCAAGAAAAGCTTCTTCTAACCCTTTGAGACCTCCTCCATCCCATTTACATCTATTATTTTTACTTTAGGACCTCCACAGCAAGGTCTGCTCATAATGTTTCTCCTTTTTTCAAAGCTATTTGAGCTTTTTTTTCTATTTCTTTTCTAATTATTTCTTTTGTTGTTTCAATAATCTCAAATATTCTTGGGTTATTTACTGAATAAACAATTCGCAATCCGTCTCTTCTTGAATCAACTATGCCAGCTTTTTTGAGCTCGTTGAGATGTTTCGAAATACTGGATTGTTCCTCATTCAGGGCATTCCAAATGTCGCAAACACACATAGGCTTTTCTTTAAGAAGTTCTATAATTCTAAGTCTTGTTGGATTTGAAATTGCTTTCAGAAATTCCGAAATTAATGTTTCCATCTTAATAACTATATAAGAATATTATCATATATTAAAAAAATCATAAAGTCAAATTTTCTTAAAAGTTTAAGGGGAAGTTCGGTCTCTTTTTTACTAATTATATCTCTTCTTTGTGATGCTTTATGACCTTTCCTTTTACCATAAATATAACATCTTCACATAAGTTTGTTGAAAGATCAGCTATTCTCTCAAGACTCCTTGCAATTCTCAACAAATGCAAAGACCTTTCGATTGTTGAGGGATCCTGCATCATATATGTTATCAATTCCCTGTAAATCTGATCCCTTAAAGAGTCAACAATATCATCTCTCCCACAAACTTCCTTGGCAAGCTCAGGTTTCCTTTCCACGAAAGAAGTTATGCTGTCTTTTAACATCTGGATTGTAATTTCTGCCATCCTTGGTATGTCAATGAGAGGCTTAACAGAAGGACGCTCAATAAGAAAAATGGAGCTTTCAGAAATATTAACTGCTTCGTCTCCCATCCTTTCAAGATCGTTGTTAATCTGTAATATCATAAGAGATGTTCTCAGATACTCAGCCTCTGGATGGTAAAGACCTATAAATTTCATTCCCATATCCTCTATCTCAATCTCCATATCATTTACCCTCTTTTCCTCCTTTTCGATTACTTCAAGGAGAAGATCTTTATCCCTTTCCATCAGTCCCTTTATGCTTTTTTCAATCATAGACTCTACAAGGACAGCCATCTCTATTATTTTTTCTTTAAGGGTGTTAAGCTTTTCCTCAATCATTGTTCCTCCTTATCCAAATTTTCCCAAGAGATAATTCTCAGTTCTTGGGTCTGAGGGAACTGTAAATATTTTTTCAGTTTTATCAAATTCAATAAGTTCCCCCAGGAGAAGAAAGGCTGTATAATCCGATATTCTCGAAGCCTGCTGGAGATTGTGGGTAACAATAACCACAGTGTAATTTTCCTTTAGATTCAGTATGAGCTCCTCAATTTTTGCCGCTGAAATTGGATCAAGAGCAGATGTTGGTTCATCCATTAGTAATATTTCTGGATAAAGGGCGATAGCCCTTGCAATACAGAGCCTTTGCTGTTGACCTCCAGAAAGGAAAGTTCCTCTCTTGTGAAGGGAATCTTTCACTTCATTCCATAAACCGACCTTCTTTAGAGTTTCCTCAACAATTCTTTCTTCCTCATATTTTGAAAGCTTTATTCCGTTTAAATGGTATCCTGAAAGGACATTGTTGTAAATGCTCATTGTTGGGAAGGGATTTGGTTTCTGAAATACCATTCCGATCTTTTTCCTTACCATCATTGGTTCCATATCAAAAATGTTTTCTTCCTGGAGGAAAATTTTTCCTGAAACCCTTGCTCCAGGAGATAGCTCATGAAGTCGGTTTATACATCTTATTAGGGTTGTCTTTCCGCATCCAGAAGGTCCCATAATGGCTGTGACTTTATTCTTTGGTATTTTCAGGTTTATATCCTTCAGAACATGGTTTTCAAAATAGTAAGCATTTAGATTTTCAATTCTCAGAATCTCACTTTCCATCTTTTTACCACCAATTTAGAAAGAATATTTAAGGTAAAAACAATCAGAATCAAAATAAATGAAGCTGACCATGCCTTTTGGTGCCATTCAGAGAAGGGGCTTTTTGCGTAGTTGTAAATTAAGTGGGGAAGAGACTCAATGGGCTTAAATATATTTAAATTCATATATGGATTCCCAAAGGCAGTGAAGAGTAAAGGGGCTGTCTCTCCAGCAATCCTTGAAACTCCAAGAAGAACTCCTGTGATTATACCACTTAGCCCAGAAGGTAGAATCACAAAAAGAACAATTTTATAATATGGAGCTCCAAGGGAGAGACCCGCTTCCTTTAAACTTTCTGGAACTAATTTCAAAGTCTCTTCCGTTGATTTTATGATTACTGGAAGCATCATTATTGCAAGGGCAATTCCTCCTGAAAAGGCAGAGAAATGACCCATTGGTTTCACAATCCATAAATAGGCAATAATTCCTAACACAATTGAAGGAATACCCTGTAAAATATCCACAACAAGGCTTGCTATCCTGGATAATTTTTTGTCTTTATTCTCTGACAGATAGATTCCCACAGAAATTCCAATCGGTATTGAAAGGAAGGAGGAGATGAGGATCAAAATAAATGTTCCTAAGATGGCATTGGCAATTCCTCCACCCTTTTCTCCAACGGGTTTTGGAAGATTAAAAAGAAATTCAAGATTTAATGATGAAATCCCATTTTTAATTAAATGGAATAGAATAAGAAATAGGGGAAGAGTGGTAAGGAAAGAGAGGAGAATTATTATTCCTTTAAATAATCTGTCCTTTAGAATTCTTTTATAGATTTGCCTCTCCATCAGATCACCCTGTATTTCCTTATAATATATCTTCCAATAAAATTAATTCCAGTTGTCACCAAAAAAAGGAGCAAGCCAATTTCTATTAAGGCAGATAGATATAAATCTCCTGTGGCTTCTGTAAATTCATTGGCTATAACTGAAGCCATTGTGTTGGATGGAGAAAAGATATTTTTAGGAATAAAATTGGAATTTCCAATTACCATTGTAACAGCCATTGTTTCTCCCAATGCCCTTCCAAGGGAAAGAAGGACTCCTGATATTATTCCTGAACCTGCGTAGGGAATTATAACCTTTCTTATTGCCTCATATCTTGTAGCTCCAAGGGAATATGCAGCTTCTTTGATTTCTGAAGGAACAAGCTCTATAACCTCTCTTCCAATCGATGAAGAATAGGGGATTATCATAATGGATAGAATTAAAGAAGCAGTGAATATTCCCACTCCATAGGGAGTAAATCCTAACTTGATCTGGATAAATCTCACCACAGGAGCAAGGACAAAAAGTCCCCAGAATCCATAAATTATTGAAGGAATCCCTGCAAGTAACTCTATCAAGCTTTTTAAAAGAGAGGATATTCTTCCCTCTCTAAAATATTCCCCCAAGAAAATTGATACGGAAATAGAGAAGGGAATTGAAATTAGAAGGGCTAAAAAGGAGGTTAGAATTGTTCCAATGAGAAAGGGAAGGGCTCCAAATTCATTGAAAACAGGGTCCCATTTTTTCCCATAGAAAAATTTCAATTCGAATGCCTTTAATGATGGGAGGGAGTTGAAGGTGAGGGTTAAAAAGATTGAGAAGATAAGTATAATTATAAAAATTGTTGAAAGAGAAAGAATTTTTTTGAAGATAATCTCCAATATTAAGTCTTTTCTGAATTTTTTCAATCTATCCTTCTTAAGCTTATCTTTTAAAGAAATTGGAGTCATTGAAAATATCACCCTCTCCGAAGGCTTTTTCTATCCATTCTTTAATTTCATCCCTAACCTTTCTAAAACCAGAAAGGATTTCTTCATCATTCCCTTTAAACTTGGATGGATCCTCGAATCCTTTGTGGGCGTATCTTTTTCCACCAGGGAAAAAAGGACAACTCTCCTTTGCATGGTCACAAACAGTGACAACAAGGTCAAAATCTTCCCCTAAAAATTCCTTTACACTCTTGGCTCTCTGCTTTGAAATGTCAATCCCAATTTCTTTCATAACTTCAATGGCAAAGGGGTTTACATTTGTTGGTTCTGTACCTGCACTGAAAACCTCGAATTTATCTCCATAAAGAGCTCTCAATATTCCCTCTGCCATCTGGGAACGAGCAGAATTGTGGGTACATATGAAAATTATTCTTTTTTTCATTTTAGAATACTCTTCCCATTATAGGTAATTGATTTGATGATTTTTTCTGCCTTCGCAACAGCTTCATTCGGCAATGGTGCATAATGTAAAGGTTTTGTGTACCTTTGTCCTTCGTGGGTCATCCACCAGAGAAGTTTTACAAGAGCTTCAGCCCTTTCTCTTTTCCTTCCATCATAATTCTGTTCCTTGTAAACAAGAATCCAGGTGAATCCACTTATCGGATAACCCTCTGGAGAATCGGTATCTGTTATAGAGACTCTGGTATCATCTGGCAAATTTACATTAGCGGAAGAAGATACTGTCTCAATAGAAGGTTTTACAAACTTTCCACTTTTGTTCTTAACAGAACCTACAGGAAGATTGTTTTGAATAGCATAAATTAATTCCACATATCCAATACTTCCAGGGGTTTGTCTTACAAGACCTGATACTCCTTCATTACCTTTCCCTCCAATTCCAATGGGCCAATTAACCGATGTCCCAGCTCCAACTTTTTCTTTCCATTCCTTGCTCACCTTTGAAAGGTAATCAGTCCAAATAAATGTTGTTCCGCTTCCATCGGATCTGTGGACAACAACTATCTCCATATTAGGAAGATTGATAGAGGGGTTGACCTTAACTATCCTTTCATCATTCCATTTTTTAATTTTTCCAAGGAAAATTTCTGAAAGAATTTCAGGAGTGAACCTGATCTCAGGATTTCCTGGCAGATTATAGGTTGGAACCACTGCTCCAAGGCAGATAGGTATGTGTAAAATTTCTCCTGGTGCATTTTTGAGCTGTTCATCTGTCATAAATGCATCTGAGCCAGCAAAATCAACTGTTTTGTTGAGAAGTTGGCGCTGACCACCTCCTGAGCCAATTGACTGATAATTTACCTTTACGCCTTTTGTCTGGTAGTAAACATCGAACATCTTTGTATACAAGGGATAGGGAAAACTCGCGCCTGCTCCAAGAAGTTCCATGTCCTGAGCAAAGGTAATAGAAGGGAGTAGCAAACTAATTGCCAATACCAATACCTTTTTCAATTTACTCATACTTAAACCTCCATTTCTTAACATTTTTGACTCCTTAAAAAAAATAATAGAATGTAAGCTTTAACTGGACATCATTGTCAAGGGATTTACCATTTACATCTTTGTAAGAAACATACATAATATTTGGAATGAAGCTTACATTCTTTATAGGACGGAAATCAAATCCAAGTAGAATTAAATTAAAGGGAGCACTACTGTTGAAGGGAACATAACTTACTGTTGAACCCCATGGTAGAGGATCATCAACTCCGTCGTATCTTGCAAGAAGAGAAACCCTATCGGAAAGATTCAGGATTCCGAATATTGAATAAACATCAAATTTTAAATCTTCCTTTCCAGCTCCCTGCTCTCTTGTCTGCTGGGAATATTGAATTCCAATTCGAGCTTTTTTGCTCTTCCATGCAAGAAAACCCTGATAGGTATAGTAATTTTTCTGATTGGAACCTTGAGCATAGTCTGTGTAAAGCTCAAGAGATAAGGCTTTTGTGAAATTCAACTGAAATGCTCCCATATACTTTTTCTCCTTGTTAAATTCTGATTTCACTCCTTCTCCATTTCCAACCATTAAATGATAACCAAAGAAACCATTTTTTCCGAGGGAGCCTTTAAAAGCAATTCCAAAGTCTCTGCTATCACCCATTTTGTAAAGGTCAAGAGGGGTCTTTTCAACAGACCTGTAACCCCATATGCTCTCTATGAACTCCCATGTAGGGGATGGAGAGATTCCGAGAATGAAATTGATCTTATCTTTTTTGTAAGAAAGGTAAGCATCTTTAACATAGGACTTTAGTGTGTCTGAGGTTTTGAAATCTCCTGGACTGTTCATCTCCAATCGAAAGCGAGTGGACCAGTTATCAGAAATTTTGTAATCGTAAGTAAAATAGATTCTCCTGAACCAGAAACCATTTTGATTCTTGAGGGTGCTATTGTTGTTGCTGATGTTGTAAAAGAAGTCACCAAATACTAAGCCTGAGAATTTCCCTTCTCCATACACAAAAGACCAAAGACCCATAAGGCTTAACAGGGAAAGAACCCATGCTAAGCGGACCATACCTTTTAGAACCTTCATTTTACAACCTCCAAAATTTTTATTTTAATTTTCATATTCAAGAATAAAATTTTATTGTTAAGGAAATATAAAGAAATTGTTAATTTTTTTTAAAGAGGCAATGTAATTATAAATCTTGAGCCTTCTCCAACTTTACTTTCGACCTTTATATCTCCATTGTGGAGGAGGACAATATGCTTGACAATAGAAAGGCCAAGACCTGTTCCTCCTTTCTCCTTTGAACGGGACTTATCCACGACATAGAATCTCTCAAAAATTCTTGGGATATGCTCCTCAGGAATTCCGATTCCAGTATCGAATACTTCAATCCTTACCATTGAATTAATTCTTCTTATTGAAACTCCTACTTTCCCCTTTTCAGTATAATTTATTGCGTTATCAATAAGATTTATAAGAAGTTGTTCGATAAGGTCAGGGTCAGCATTTATAATTATAGTTTCCTGAGGGGAAAATTCCATTTCTAAGCCCTTTTCCTCTATCCTTTTCTCAAATAGCTTCAATGTTTTTTCGATAATCTCATTTAGATTGACTTTCTCAATTTTGAGCTGGAATCCTCTATCTTCTAATTTGGAAAGAGTTAAAACATCCTTCAATATATTTATAATTCTCTCTGTTTGTCTCTTAATAATTTTGACAAAGGATAAAGATTCGGGATCTTTCACACTCTCTTCAAGAGTTTCTACAAATCCTTTTATAGCAGTAAGGGGGGTTTTTAGCTCGTGGGAGATATTGGAAATAATTTCCCTTTTCGTCCTTTCAATTTCTTTTAAAGGTGTTATATCAGTAAAGACAAATATAAACTTTTCAGGGAGTAATGCACAACTTACGAGGAAAAAATTATTTCCAATCTTAATTTCTTTTGTTTCTTGCCTTCCTGATTTAATTGCTTCTTCGAAAATATCTTTCAAATCAATACTTCTCAGCACTTCCCAGAAAAATCTTCCAGTAAAACCTTCAGATCTTGAGAGGTATTTGAAAGCTGAATTGGCAAGAGCTATCCTCCCCTTTTCATCTGTTACAACCAGAGCCTCTTTAATATTCTCTACAATTGCTCTTAGCTCCTCTCCCTCCCTCTTAATTCCTTCGATGAGCTCTTGAATATTTGTAGCCATTGTCTGGAAATTTTTTGCCAATTCACTTATTTCAGATATGTTACTCCTTGGAATTCTCACTTCAAAATTCCCCTTTGCAATTTCCATTGAAGCCTTTTTGAGCTCCACAATTGGCTTGGTAAGGATTTTGGTTAGAAAAATTGATACTATAGAGGAAACAAATACAGTTATCAAAAAGGAAAGGAGTATCTTTTTCCTTATCTCATTAATGAGAGCCCTTACATCCTTTAAAGAAATGCTTGTTCTAACCACTCCAAGAATTTTTTCCCCTTTCTTAATCGGAATCGCAACATATAGCATATTTTCATCTATGGTAGTGCTGTATCTTATGCTTTTTCCAAATCCCTTGATCAAGGCATCTTTTATCTCAACTCTGTTAATGTGATTCTCCATATCCCTGGGATCCCTCATGGAATCTCCCAGAACCTTTCCAGAAATATCAACAACCGTTATCCTCACATTAAGACTTCTGGCAAGATTGTCGACAGTTGAGTCTATCTCTTCAATTTCAGGATTTTCCATTGAAGTTTCAAGCAAATTCCTTAAAAGAATAGCATCATTTTCTAAATTAGATGTTATAGTATTGAGATAGTGAGAACGAAGAGAATAATAGGAAAGAATTGAAATTAGAAGGGCGAATATTGTTATTAATAATATAAATGTTATGGTGAGTCTTCCAAAAATTGACAAATTATCACTCCTCTTCTATTTTATAACCAACTCCTCTCACTGTTTTTATTAAATTACCAGCGCTTCCGAGCTTCTCCCTCAGATTCTTTATGTGGACATCAATTGTTCTGTCAATTACCGCTTTATCCTCACCCCAGAGAAGGTCTAAGAGCTTATCCCTTGTGAAAATTCTCCCCTTTTTCTCTGCTAATATCTTCAACAATTTGAATTCAGTGCTTGTCAATTCAACACTTTTTCCATCTACAGAAACTCGGTGTTTTTCAATGTCAATTAATAAAGACTTTCCCAATTTAATTACTTGATCTGAAAAGTCAGAAGAAATAAACCTTCTCAAAACTGCTTTTACTCTTGCAACAAGCTCTCGTGGTGAAAAAGGTTTTGTAATATAATCATCAGCTCCAAGCTCAAGCCCAACAATTCTGTCGCTCTCCTCACCCTTTGCAGTGACTATAATTATTGGTATTCTTGAGGTTTTCTCATTATTTTTAATCTTCTTACATATTTCTAATCCGTCAATATCAGGAAGCATCAAATCAAGGATTATCAGTGAAGGGATTTCAAAGGATAGAGTCTCCAAAAAAGATTTTGCATTTCTGAATTCTTTGGCTTTAAATCCATTTTTTTCGAGATGATAAGCAATGAGATGGGAAACATCAGGTTCATCCTCAACAACTGCTATCAATTTTAATTCGCTCATATATACAGGATGCAATATTTTTACTTGAATTTCAAATAATTCGGATTGTTAAGATACAAAGTTTCTCTCAGGGAAATTTCTTTTTGCTCTTACCAGGATACTATCTCTTAATCCAAAAGAGAAATTGACTTGACATTATTTTTTTTAATTTAATAAAATAGAGAATTAATTAAGAAATAGGAAAAGATTGGTGAATGGTAAGTTTCTCCAAAAACATACCTTCTCCCCTTAGGGGAGATGGTTGGGGTGAGGTGAGATGTGAGAAACAATGACTCAGGAAAAAATAAACCATTGAAAAGATTTATAAAGGAGGGGTAATGAGGGCTTCTTTCACCTTTGATGATATAATCGGTTATGAGGAGGTAAAGGAAGAGGCGAAGAGACTTGCAAGGACAGAGGAGAATATTCTTATAGTTGGGGAATCAGGGGTTGGGAAAAGGCTCTTTGCATCAGCAATTCACAATGAATCAAGAAGGAAAGGGAATCCATTCATAGTAGTTGAAAGC
>Ga0123519_10003295_pt1 | contig 26799 bp, 24 predicted proteins | sample YelNatPaOPRAMG02_FD_87396 | JGI IMG/M metagenome (GOLD analysis project Ga0123519, IMG submission 87396) | Hot spring microbial communities from Yellowstone National Park - Yellowstone National Park OP-RAMG-02 (version 2) | ecosystem: Environmental > Aquatic > Thermal springs > Hot (42-90C) ...
CTTATCGACCACCGGAAGCCTTCGGATGTTGTTTTCCTTCATGATCTTTTGTGCATCGACTATGGGGGTTTCGCTATCGACCGTAACCGGACTTCGTGTCATCACATCTTTGATCCTCATCGACGTCCCTCCTTTTTTGCAAGCCGCAAACCTTGAGCTATTCAGCAATCAGCCTTCAGCATTCAGCGATCAGCGTTCAACGTTCTTTTTTGTTCTTTACCCCTTACTCCTCACTCCTTACTCCTTACTGTTTCTCGTTCAAGGTTCAAGGTTCACTGTTCATCGTTCAACGTTCTTTTTCGTTCTCTACCCCTTACTCCCCAGTCCTTACTGTTTTTCGTTCAAGGTTCAAAGTTCATTGTTCACAGTTCATCGTTCATAGTTCATTGTTCAAAAACCCACAACCATTGCGATACCCGCTGCCCAGCAGTAATAGGCAAAGTTCCCTACCCATCCTAACTTAATCATCCTCATCAGGAACTTCAAGGAAACATAACCGACTCCAAAGGCGGTCACGGCTCCGATCAGGGCTAAAGAAGGATCGTGGATGACGCCCAGTTTTGGAATCTCGAGTAACGTGGCTCCCAGAATCGCCGGGATAGAGAGAAGAAACGAGAACCTCCCCGAAAGCTCCCGGTTAAGACCGAGATAGAGGGCCACCGAGATCGTAGTCCCCGATCGGGAAATGCCGGGCATGATGGCCACCCCTTGCGCCACGCCGATCACGACAGCATCCAGCCACGTCATCCGCTCGAGGGATCTCCCTTCGCCCTTGATCCACCTCGTCAACCAGAGGAGGCTTCCCGTAATCAGGATCATCGCGCCCACACTCTTAGGCCTTGTAAAAAAGGATTCAAACCAATCTTTGAGCAAGATCCCCATGAGCCCCGTTGGAATCGTTCCCAGGACGATCCAGAAGAGGAGTTTCCCCTCGAGGCCTCCCTTCTTTCCCCGCAGGGCTTTCAAGGCTTCACTTCCCATAGCCGCCACGTCGTGCCGAAAGGTGATCAGCACGGCCATCAGAGTTCCGAAGTGAAGCATCACATCGAAGAAAAGCGGAGCCTCTTTCAACCCGAACAGCGATTGAAAGAAGACAAGATGGCCCGAGCTGCTGACAGGAATGAACTCCGTCAACCCCTGAAGGGCTCCCAGAAAAAGCGCTTCGAGTGTGCTGATGGCAAGTCTCCTCTCATGTTGCAATAAATCCTGTTCAAGGGCCCCGGTAACGCGGCCTCTGAGGTTTCCTCTCCGGGGCTCCCTTATGCAACGGACGGGCCTCCTATCTGTGGCATGGGGGTTGAGCCGGCCCAACCCCTATCCGAGGTCACGGGAAGGTCGACATCGCCTTGCGCACTTCCTCTTCCACAAAGGCCTTGATCTCGTGCAGTCTCTCTTCGGAGCGGGCCTCAAATCGAAGGACAAGGACCGGTTGGGTATTCGATGCCCTCACCAACCCCCAACCATCCCCGAATTTTACCCTCACCCCATCCACGTCGATGATCTCATGCCCCTTACGCAGTGCCTCCTTCACCTTTTCGACAACCTTGAACTTGATCTCGTCACGACACGCCACACGGATTTCGGGTGTGTTGAAGGTCTTCGGAAGGTCCTCAAGGAGCTCCGATAGCTTTCGTTCCGTCTTGGAGAGAAGCTCCAGAAGACGGCACGAGGCGTAGATCGCATCGTCATAACCAAAGTATCTGTGGGCAAAGAAGAGGTGTCCGCTCATCTCGCCGCCCAAGACGGCCTTCTCTTCCTTCATCTTCTCCTTGATGAGCGAGTGGCCCGTCCGCCACATGATGGCCCTGCCTCCATGCCGTTCAATGTCATCAAAGAGGTTCTGCGAGCATTTCACCTCGGCCACAAAGGTAGCCCCTTTCTTTTCCTTCAGGATCTCCCGGGCGAAAAGGATCATCAACTGATCCCCCCAGATGATGTTTCCTCGATCGTCCACGACGCCGATCCGATCCGCATCGCCGTCGTAACCAATCCCTACCTGAGCCTCGGTTTCCTTCACCCTCGTGATGAGGGCTTTCAGATTCTCAGGAATCGTAGGATCAGGGAAATGGTTTGGAAACCGACCGTCCACCTCGCAGAAAAGCCCCTCCACCTCGCAACCGAGATCCCTGAGCAACGGAACGGCCACAGGGCCCGCCGTGCCATTGCCTCCGTCGATGACCACCTTGATCCCCTTCTCGAGGTGGATGTTCTTTTTGATATATTCCTGATAAGATTCGATGATCTCGCCTCGGGAAAGGGTTCCAGCCCCCCGAGCGAATTCTCCCTTTTCGATGAGCCTTCGAAGCTCTTGGATGGCCTCTCCAAAGATGGTGCTCTGGCCTACGGAGACCTTGAATCCATTGAACTCGGGTGGGTTATGGCTGCCTGTGACCATCATCCCTCCGTCCCGACCGAAATGAAAGAGTGAGAAATAGTAGACCGGCGTAGGGCAGAGACCGATATCGAGAACGTTGCACCCCGTGGAAAGAAGGCCTTCGATCAGGGCTTCGCTGAGGGGCTTCGAACTGAGCCTTCCGTCTCGACCCACGATCAGCTCCTTACGGCCGAGACGAATCATCGTCGTTCCAAAACCCTGACCGAGGGTTCTCACGACCTCGGGCGTCAAGTCCCTGTCAACCACGCCCCGTATGTCATACTCTCGATAGATCTGAGGGTTGATCTCCATCGCGGCTTCCTCCTTTTCGACTTCAATAATTTCAGGTTATCCCAAAACGGTTCAAGATTCAACCGTTTTGACTTTTCGCATCGGATAGGATATTTTGAAAAGAAAAATTTGCCGGGAGATCGTTGTGGAGATCAAGGCCATTCGGGGTTTCAATGATGTCCTTCCCGAAGAGATTGGAACGTGGCAGTTCGTCGAGAGAACGGCCCGGGAGGTCTTTGAGGGGTTTGGCTTCTCTGAGATTCGGATTCCTATCCTTGAACGGACCGAGCTTTTTTCGAGGGGGATCGGCGAGGCCACGGATATTGTGGAAAAAGAGATGTATACGTTCACGGATCGAAGTGGCAACTCCCTCACCCTCCGGCCCGAGGCGACAGCCTCGATGGCCAGGGCTTATCTGGAGCACAAACTCTATAGCTTCGATCCGGTGGCCAAGCTTTACTGTATCGGGCCCATGTTCCGCTACGAACGGCCCCAGAAGGGCCGGTATCGGCAATTCTATCAGATCGATGCCGAGGTCTTCGGTGTGAGCAATCCCATGGTGGATGCCGAAGTGATCCTCATGCTCATCCACTTTCTCAAGAGGGTGGGCCTTCGGGACCTGGAGCTCGAAATCAACTCGTTGGGATGCCGGGAGTGCCGACCTCCGTATCGGGAGGCCCTGAAAAGATTCTTGACCGGAAGGGCGTTTCTGCTTTGCGAGGACTGCAAGCGAAGGCTCGAGATCAACCCCCTGCGTATTTTCGACTGCAAGGTCGAAACCTGCAAGGGAGCGATCCTCGAAGCGCCTCAGGTCACGGATTTTATCTGCGAAGGCTGCCGAGACCATTTCGAGAAGGTCAAAGAATACTTGTCGATGGCCGGGCTTTCCTTCGTCATCAATCCAAGGATGGTCCGAGGCCTCGACTATTATACACGAACCGCCTTCGAGGTCGTCTCCTATCAGCTTGGCGCCCAGAATGCTGTGACGGGCGGAGGCCGTTATGACAACCTGTTCCGTGAGATCGGAGGCGTCGACATTCCTGGGATCGGTTTTGCAGTAGGGATCGAGCGGTTGATCTCCCTCCTACCCGAACGAAAGGATCTTGTTCCGTATCCCCATCTCTTCATCGCGGCCCTCGGAACAGAGGCTCAGAGAAGGGCCTACGAACTGATGAATCGTTTGCACCTCGAGGGCATTCGAGCCGAGATCGATTATGAAGGGAAGAGTTTGAAAAGCCAGATGCGAAGGGCTGATAAGCTCAAGGCCCGTTACGTTCTGATCCTGGGTGAGGCGGAACTTGCGAAGGAGAAAGGGGTGCTTCGAAACATGATCAACCAGTCGCAAGAAGAGGTTCCGATCCAATCGATCCTGAGCCTCCTCAAGGAAAAAATCCTTCGAACAGAAAAATCATGAACGGTTTTCGCGGCTCCCGTGTGTCTTCCGCATAAGGAGCACTGGATACTTAAAAAAAACGATCAGAGGAGAGACGAGAGATGGATCTTCAGGAACTGGAGCGATTGATCAAAGGAAGACGTTCGATCCGACAATGGAAAAAGGAAGAGGTTCCCGACGAACTCTTGAGGAAAGCCGTAGAGCTCGCCACGTGGGCTCCGAACGGAGGGAACTTTCAGGGGTGGCACTTCGTCGTGATCAAGAACCGCGAAACCCTACGCCGCATGGCCGAGGCGGTGCAGTCCGTAGCCGATCGCATCGCTTCGTGGCCCGAGTCAGCGGCCCTTGAAGAGATGGAACGGTATCGGAAAAACGCATCCTTTTTCCGAAACGCTCCTGCGGTGATCGCAACGTTTGTGGGTCGATATCAAAGCGTCATGGACAAAGCCCTCACGCTGAGGGCCTCTTCCGATCCCGAGGCTCAGAGGATCCTGGATATGCGTCGGACCGCTCCGACGGCCATCCAGAGCATTGCGGCGGCCGTATCGACGATGCTTCTCGTCTTTCACCAGATGGGGTTAGGAGCTGTTTGGCTCGGAGCGCCCTTGATGGCCAAAACCGAGATCGAGGGGATCCTCCATGTGGGGCCCACCTTCGATCTGACGGCCCTGGTGGCTGTGGGATATCCCGATGAGTCTCCCGTGAAGGATAGACGGCCTGTGGACGAGGTCTTGCAGTTCATTCGTTAGGAAACGGCGGAAAGGGGGAGCACCTTCATGGACCTGAGCGCCTTCGATGGCATGGAGAACTCGGAGCTAAAAAGCTACATCGAGTTCTTGCTCTGGCATTATCGGGTCGTTGACGCCTTCTGGTTCATCTACGTGGCGGAACAATTCGGCCAACCCACAGCCGAGAGGCTCAACGAGAGGGTCTGGGCACGGGTGCCCCAGATGGCCGCGAAGGACCTCCTCCGGCGATTTCGGATCGAAGAGAAGGGGCTAAAAGGATTTGTGAAGGCCCTGAGGCTCTTTCCCTGGGCCGTTATCATGGAGTACGAAATCGAAGAACGGGAAGACGAAGTGTGGATCACCGTTCACCACTGCTATACCCAGGAGGCGAGGCTTCGACGAGGCCTGAACGAGTTCGTCTGTCGTGAAATGCATCGGGGGGAATTCACGAGCTTTGCCCAAGAGATCGATCCTCGGATCCAGGTGGAGTGTCTTTTCAGTCCTCCCGATCCCCATCCTCCCGACCTCTTCTGTAAATGGCGGTTCACCCTCTCATAAACACGGGGCCAATCCGGTCTTTAACCGCCCGTTACCCCGCTGAGGGCGCCAGAGAGGGTTTGTAGCGGCACCTTAAGGAGGTTCAATCCCAAGTTTCCTTCTCTCTGCTGGACTTCACCCTTGGCAGAATATGCGATAACCGCTCCCGTCTCCACAGAACCCCCTTGTCCCCAGGCCGTGGTTTTCCTAACCGATCCTCACCTCAAGGAAGAGGTCTCCTCGGTTGCCTTCCTCGTCCCTTTTTCCCAGACCGGCCAACCGAAGCATCTTCCCCTCTTCCACACCCGGCGGCACGGTGACGAGGATTGTTCGTCTCCGACCTTCCTGGGGGACATGAACAAGCTTCTTCGTTCCGAAATAAGCCTCTCGGGGGGTTATGTGAATGACCCCATACGAATGAAGATCCTCCGGGGAGCTCCACGGAGAAATGGCATGAAGTCTCGGGCTGCGGTGTCTCTCTGTGTATTGCCTGATGCGCTTGGACACGCTACTACGGGGAAGCCGATCGAAGATCTTGACCAGGACCGCTCCCGTGACAAAACCTCCGATATGGGCCCACCACGCAACACCTCCCATATCGCTTGGGGTCAGCCCTGCGGACAGCAATTGAATGAGAAACCAGTAGCCGAGGAAAATAAAAGCCGGTATCTCGAAGAACTGAACAAAGAAAAAGATAGGCACAAGGGTCAGGATTCTGGCTCCTGGAAAGAGGAGCACATAGGCTCCCATCACTCCTGCGATGGCGCCGCTCGCGCCGATGGTCGGTAGGCGGGAATGCCAGTTGGTTACCAGGTGGATCAACCCCGCAGCGATGCCGCAGAGAAGGTAGAAAAAGAGATAGCGGATGGAGCCAAGACGGTCTTCGATGTTGTCGCCGAAGATGTAGAGGAACCACATGTTGCCCAGGATGTGAAGCCAACCTCCATGGAGAAACATGGAGGTGAAGAAGGGCAGGACCTGTTCGAAAGGGGTGAAATGGGCTGCGGCCACTGGATCCGAATAGCGCATGGGAACGATCCCATAAAGAAAAACAGCCTCTTGCAGGCGAGGGCCCAGACTGAGCTGCCAAAAAAAGGCGAGGCTGTTTGCAGCGATGAGAAGCCAGTTGACCAGTGGGAAATGAGCGGAGCGAACCGCATCACGAATCGGAATCATGGCGATTCAAATATAATCCGAATCCCCAGGGATTACAAGAACGACAAGGAGGTTCCCCGGCCAGTTGCTCCTTTTGGAGGCAAGAAACACCCTTCTTTTTGAAGGGCTCTTTGCATTTTGGGCGAAATTGGGTTAAATTGTTGTGGGTTTTGACCAATCCTTAGAGGTCCCATCGTCTAGTGGCCTAGGACACCGGCCTCTCACGTCGGTAACACGGGTTCGAATCCCGTTGGGACCACCAAAAATGTTTGTATGCTCATATTAGTCTGGAGAAACAAAGGGAAAATAAATCTTCCTCTCCCCTTGGGGAGAGGATCGAGGTGAGGGGGCAATTCCAACGAAACACCCTCACCCCAGCCCTCTCCCGCCAATGCGGGAGAGGAAGATCTCCGTCATTTCCATTTTGAGAAGATTAATAATTAAGGGGTTTGCCGATCAGCGAGCCCCTCATTTTTTGTCCGGTGACCATCTCGTGATTCTTTGAAAAATGTCGAGAATACCCCCTTGACAAGGCCTCAAGGGCCTCCCCTCCGGGACTCCGCTACGCAACGGACAAGTGAAGCCTCAAAGAGGGGTGAACATCTTTGCTTTTTTACCGGTATATACTGAAATGCTTGCGCCAGGGGATCACACCCAAATCCTCCTCACGGCGAAGAAGGGTAGCGCGATCAAACAAAGGGCCTCATGGCAAATGATGATCTCCCCAAATTAAGGATCGATAAGACACGTATCACCTTTCGTCCTTCGCGGTTTCGGCGAGGGGTTGTCAGCCTGTCGATCGTTGCCGTCCTCGCTCTTTTGGGCTTCTTCTATTCCCGAGGTTGGTTGACGCCTGCCCTCTCCGTTCAGATCGCTACGGTCAGCCAGATCTATCCCTCCCAGACGCTGACGGTGCTCAACGCGAGCGGCTACGTGGTCGCCCAACGAAAATCCTCGCTCGCCTCAAAGGTAACCGGACGCCTCGTCTGGCTGGGGGTCGAGGAAGGGATGGTTGTTAAGGCGGGACAGGTCGTCGCCCGTCTTGAAAACGAGGATGTCCAGGCTGCCAAGGATCGAGCGGAAGCCCAGGTGAAAGCCGCCCGTTTCAACCTGGAGCAGGCCAAGGCAGAGCTGCGGGAGGCAACCTTGAATTTTGAGAGGTATCGGGCCCTACTCGCAAAGCAGGTGATCGCTCCCTCGGCCTACGATTCCGCCCTGGCTCGCTACGAGCGGGCAGCCGCTGCTGTCGAGGTCGCTGAAGCCACCCTAAGAGCCGATCTGGCCGCTCTGGAAGGAGCGAAGATCAACCTTGACTATACCTTGATTCGGGCCCCCTTCGATGCGGTGGTGCTGACGAAGAATGCCGATATCGGGGACATCGTGACCCCCATCGGCGCAGCTGCCAATGCGAAATCCGCGGTTATCACCATTGCCGATATGAACTCCCTCCAGGTCGAGGCCGATGTCTCTGAATCGAACCTGAACCGAATCCAACAAGGTCAGCCCTGTGAGATCCTCCTCGACGCGGTTCCCGGCCACAGGTTTCCAGGGGTAATCCACATGATCGTTCCCACCGCGGATCGTACCAAAGCAACGGTCATGGTGAAAGTCCGATTCACCGAAAAAGACCCCCGCATCCTCCCTGAAATGAGCGCAAAGGTCGCCTTCCTCTCCCGAGCGCCCAACCCCGAGGAGCAAACCCCTCGAGTTGTCATCCCCCCTGATGCCGTTGTAAGGGGAAAAGAAGGGACGAGGGTTTTTCTCATCAGGGGCGAGAGGGCCTATGAAACACCGATACGACTGGGGAAGCCCCTCGGTGAGATGGTCGAGATCCTCGAAGGCGTGAAGGCAGGGGACCAGATCCTTTCCAATCCTCCTAAGGGACTGAAGAATGGGTCAAGGATAAAGGCAGCGGAAAGGTGATGGAAGTTCAGTCTCCTCTTGTCGAAATCGAACATGTGAACAAATCGTACCGGAGGGGAAGCCGTCTGATCCCTGTGCTCGTTGACATCAACCTGACCCTGAAGGAAGGGGAGTTTCTCGCCCTGATGGGTCCTTCGGGATCGGGTAAGAGCACCCTTCTCAACCTGATCGCCGCCCTCGACCAGGTGGACAGTGGAACGATTCGGGTTGGAGGGATCGATATCACCACCCTTTCCGAAAGAGAGTTGGCCCGCTGGCGAGCCCTCCACGTGGGTTTCGTCTTTCAGTTCTACAATCTCATTCCGGTGCTCACCGCCTTTGAGAACGTAGAGCTTCCCTTGCTTCTCACAGGGCTGAGTCGAAAGGAGAGGAGGGAGCACGTGAAATTGGCCCTCCGCGTCGTCAATCTTGAATCGAGAGCAGATCACTATCCGGCCCAGCTCTCGGGAGGAGAGCAGCAGCGGGTCGCCATCGCCAGGGCAATGGTTACGGATCCAACCCTCCTCGTGGCGGACGAACCTACAGGCGATCTCGATAAGGTGGCAGCCCGGGAGATCCTCGATTTGATGGAGAGGCTCAATCAGGAGTCGAACAAAACGATTATTATGGTCACCCACGATCCGAGGGCTGCTGAGAGGGCCAGAACGATTCGACGTTTGGAAAAAGGGTACCTCAACGATGTTCCTGATCAAGATCCTCGTTAGAAACGCCTTTCGCCACAAGCTTCGTACGTTTCTCACGATCCTGGGCATCACGGTGGCCATTCTGGCCTTTGGTCTTCTTCGCACCTTCATTCAGGCCTGGTACGGAGGGGTGGAGGCCTCTTCGGCCACGCGTCTGATTACCCGAAGCTCCATCTCGCTCATCTTTCCCCTTCCTCTCTCCTACAGAGAAAAAATTCGTCAAATCGACGACGTTCGCATCGTCTCATGGGGAACTTGGTTCGGAGGGATCTATATCGACGAGAAGAACTTCTTTGCCAATTTTGCCGTCGACGCAAAGAGCTATCTCGACCTCTACCCCGAATACCTCCTCTCAGCGGAGGAGAGGAAAGACTTCCTCCGTGACCGCAAGGCCGCTGTGGTCGGTCGAAAGCTTGCGAAACGGTTCGGCTGGAAGCTGGGCGACCTCATCACCCTTCGGGGAACCATCTTTCCGGGAAACTACGAATTCGTGCTTCGAGGAATCTATCGGGGAAGGGACGAAACCGTCGACGAAACCCAGTTCTTTTTTCACTGGGACTACCTCAACGAGTCTTTGAAGAGGATCGCTCCCTCTCTGGCCGACCAGACCGGCTGGTACATGATCGGCATTACCCGTCCGGATCGTGCAACGGAGGTGGCCCGCAAGATCGATCAAGCCTTTCGAAACTCCATCGCCGAGACTTTGACCGAGACGGAGAAGGCCTTTCAACTCTCCTTCCTCTCCATGTCCGAGACGATCCTCACGGCGATCGAACTCGTCTCTTTCGTCGTCATCGTCATCATCGTGGCCGTGGTGGCGAATACAATGTCCATGGCCTATCGAGAGCGTATCGGTGAGTATGCGGTCTTTAAAACCCTGGGCTATCGGGGATGGCAGATCGGCGGCATGATCCTCGGCGAATCGATCACCCTCACGTCCATCGGCTGTGGATTCGGGATCGCTCTCACCTACCCTATCGCGAGCATCGCCGCCAGGGCGTTGAGTCAATACTTCCCGGTGTTTCGCGTGCCCCACGAGGCGATCTCCATGGACATAGTCGCTTCTCTTGTTGTAGGCCTTCTGGCCGCCCTCGTTCCGATCTATCGAGCGGTGACGATCCGCATTGCCGACGGGCTTCGGAGGATCGGTTAGATGACCGTGCCTCTCTTCTACACGCTGAGAAATCTCTGGACGCGAAAGTGGACGACAGGCCTCACCGCAGCAGGCATGGGCCTTGTCGTTTTTGTCTTCTCGGCCATGCTCATGATGGCCGAAGGCCTTCGGAAAACCCTGGTCGATACCGGCTCGCCCGATCAGGTCGTCGTGATACGTCGAAGTGCGGGAACAGAGGTCCAGAGCGGTATCGACCGATATCAGGCCTCCATCGTCGAAACCCAGCCGGAGGTCGCCATTGCCGAAGACGGCGATCCCCTCCTCAGCAAAGAAGCCGTCGTGATCGTCAGCCTTCCCAAGAGGGGAAGCCGTAAGGAAGCCTACATCACCGTTCGGGGCATCGGGACGAAATCCCTCGCCCTGAGACGTCAGGTCAGGCTGATTGCGGGACAACTCCCCAAACCGGGATCATCGGAGATCCTGGCCAGCCAGTCCGTGGCCAAGCGGTGCGAAGGAGGCGGACTGGGAGAGACCCTCCACTTCGGTCTGCGTTCATGGAGGGTGGTGGGAATCTTCGACGCAGGCAACACGAGTTTCAGCTCCGAGATCTGGGCTGATGTCGATCAGCTCATGCAGACCTTTCGTCGAAACGCCTACTCCTCGATCCTCTTTCGGCTTCGCGATCCCACCCAGTTCGAAAGGTTGAAACTCCGGATCGAAAGCGATCCACGGTTGACCCTGGAGGCAAAGCGGGAAACCCGTTATTATGCCGATCAATCGGAACTCATGGCGAAGTTTCTCCGGATCCTGGGCTTCTCTCTAACGATCATCTTTTCTCTGGGCGCAATCATCGGCGCCATGATCACCATGTACGGAGCCGTGGCCACCCGGACCTCGGAAATCGCCACCCTTCGAGCCCTGGGCTTTCAACGACGAACCATCCTCTTGGCCTTTATCGTAGAATCCCTCCTCCTGGGAGCGACTGGAGGAGTGGTCGGCCTCTTTTTCGCTTCTTTTCTTCGGTTTCTGACGGTCTCCACCATGAATTTTCAGACCTTCTCGGAACTGACCTTCCAGTTGACTCTGAACGTCGACACCATTGTAAAGGCCATGGCCTTTGCATGGATCATGGGATTTGCGGGAGGGGTCTTTCCCGCCCTGAGGGCCTCCCGCATGAATATCGTCCAGGCCCTTCGAGCAACTTGAGAAGCACGCAGGGTGGAGTTGAAAAGAAGGCGCGAATCGGATATAGGAAGGGCAGCGATGAGCCGCAAGAACTCAATCAAGATCCTTGTGACCGGTGGAGCAGGCTACATCGGCAGCCACGTAGTGAAAGCCCTTGGAGAGAGAGGATACGACCTGCTCACCTATGACAACCTCTCGACAGGCCATCCGTGGGCCGTTCTTTACGGTACCCTGGTGAAAGGGGATCTCTCGGACCCGAAGCGACTCGACGAGGTGGTCAGGACCTTTCGGCCTGATGCGGTCATGCACTTTTCGGCCTTCATCCAGGTCGAAGAGTCCATCCGGGCCCCTCTGAAGTATTACCTCAACAACACAGCCAACGCCCTCCAGATGCTGGACGTCCTCGACAGGCATCAGATCCGACGCTTCATCTTCTCCTCAAGCGCCGCAGTCTATGGAATCCCCGAAAAGACACCGGTCCCGGAGGAGGCTCCCCTAAATCCAATCAACCCCTATGGAGCGACCAAGATGATGGTGGAACGGATTCTCCAGGATCTCGCCTCCGCCTCCGAGCTCCGTTATGTCTCGCTCCGATATTTCAATGCGGCAGGAGCAGACCCTCGCGCACGGATCGGCCAGGCCTATCGGGAGGCGACCCACCTGATCACCCGCTGCCTGAAGACGGCTTTGGGACGGTTCGAGACCCTCTCCATCTACGGGACGGACTATCCCACACCGGATGGAACCTGTATCCGCGACTACATCCATGTGGACGATCTTGCCCTGGCCCATCTCCTCGCCTTGGAGCACCTCCTCGAAGGCGGAGGGAGCCGGGTTTTCAATTGCGGCTACGGCCACGGATATTCGGTCCGAGAGATCGTCGCGATGGCGAAGAAGGTGACGGGCATCGATTTCCCGGTCAAGGAGGCGGAGCGAAGGCCGGGTGACCCGCCGGCCTTGGTCGCCGAGAGTAGGCGACTCCGACAGGAGCTTGGGTGGACCCCCTGCTGCGACGACATCGAATACATCGTCAAAACCGCCTGGCAATGGGAGCAGAGGCTTGCTTCAAACAGCCTCCCTTCCCCTCTCTCCGGTTCGGATCCGGATGACCTCTTCGACCGGTGAGACAAAGATCTTTCCGTCGCCGATCTTTCCTGTTCTTGCAGCCCTTTCGATTTCCCCGACCGCTCGGGAAACAAGCTCATCATCGGTGATCAGCTCGATCTTGACCTTGGGTAGAAAGTCGATCTTGTACTCGGAGCCTCGATAGACCTCCGTATGGCCTCTTTGTCTTCCGAAGCCTCTCACCTCGATCGCCGTCATGCCTTGAATTCCAATGCGGGTGAGGGCGTTCTTCACATCCTCCAATTTGAAGGGTTTGATGATGGCTTCAATCTTCTTCATCCTTCTCCTCCAAGGCATTCCTGGGTGCTTCAAGAAATTTCGCAACATCACGAGCCGACTACGAGCCGAGGAACCCATAGCCCCTTTCGCCGTGCTGGCTGAGGTCGAGGCCGTTGATCTCATGTTCCTCGGCCACCCTCAAGCCCACGGCCGGATCCAGAAGCTTCAGGATCAGCCACGTCATCCCGAACGAATAGACCCAAGCCGAAAAAACGCTCAAAGCCTGGACCCCCAGCAACGAGACGTTGCCGAAGAACAGGCCGTTATCGCCTGCGGGATTGATGCTTTTCGAGGCGAAGAATCCTGTGGCGAGGGCCCCCCAAGTTCCACCCACTCCGTGAACACCGACCACGTCGAGGGAATCGTCGTACCCGAACCGCCCTTTGAGGCTAATGGCGAAATAACAGAAGCCGCCTGCGCCGAGCCCGATGAGGATCGCCGAAACCGGTCCGACAAAGCCCGATGCCGGCGTGATCGCGACCAGGCCGGCCACAGCTCCCGAGGCTGCACCGAGAACGGTGGGATTTCCGCGGCGGATCCACTCCACAATCATCCAGGAGAGGGCCGCCGAGGCGGAAGCGATGTGAGTGACCACAAAGGCGTTCGTTGCCAATGTACCGGAGGCAAGAGCACTCCCGCCATTGAATCCGAACCATCCAAACCAAAGCAAACCTGTACCCAGAAGGGTCATCGTGAGGTTATGGGGAGGCATGGGTTCTTCTCCATACCCTTTCCTTCTTCCCACGGTCAGGGCAGCGGCCAAGGCCGCAACCCCCGAGCTCACGTGTACAACCAGACCTCCCGCAAAATCCAAGGCCCCCAGGTTTCGGATCCACCCGCCGACTCCCCACACCCAGTGGGCCAGGGGATCGTAGACAAAGGTTGCCCAAAGAACGAGAAAGAGAAGATAGGTCTTGAACTTGAACCGTTCTGCAATGGCTCCCGTGATCAACGCAGGCGTGATGACGGCAAACATCATCTGAAAAATCATAAAAGCCTGGTGGGGGACGGTGGTGGAGTACTCTGGAAACGGATCCACCCCCACCCCCCTCAACCCCACCCACTCAAGACTCCCGATCAGATGGGCCAGATCGGGCCCAAAGGCAAGGCTGTAGCCGTAGAGAACCCACTGGACAGTGATGACACCAAGGGCGATGAAGCTTTGCATGATCGTCCCCAAAACGTTCTTGCTTCGAACCATGCCCCCATAGAAAAGGGCCAATCCCGGCGTCATCAACATGACCAAAGCCGACGACATCAAAATCCACGCCGTATCCCCTGTGTCGATCTTCATCTTGCGGCTCCTTCTTCCTTTCCTGCTTTCGCTCACCCGTGACGAAACGACGATGAAATGTCCTCGCCCAAGAATCGACGAAAGAACTTCCTCCCCCAAAGAAGGCAAAAATCCATTTTCCCCACCGTGTCTTTCAGGATCTGGTCCTTGGTGTAAGGAGGAACGGATCCGGCTGCGAACTCTTCTTCATAGCCCTCCATCCACTGACGAACCATCCCTTCCGTTACCTCGAGATGAAACTGAAGCCCGTAGGCCGCTTCTCCGTAGCGAAACGCCTGATGGAGAACAGCCGGCGAGGTGGCAAGCAGTTGCGCCCCTTTCGGAAGATCGAAGGTGTCGCCGTGCCACTGAAACACAGAGAACGTTTTCGGGAAACCCGCAAAGAGGGGATCTGCCAACCCCTGGGAAGTGAGAGAGACCTCAAACCAACCGATCTCTTTTACCGGAGCCCTGAAAACCCTTGCCCCGAGGGCCTTTGCCATCAACTGGGCTCCCAAGCAGATGCCCAGAACCGATTTCCCTCTCTGGAGGGCCTCTTTGATAAAAAGATCTTCCCTTCCCAGAAAGGGATAACGATCCTCTTCGTAAACGTTCATCGGTCCGCCCAGGATGACCATGTGTGTAAAGTCATCGAGTTTAGGAAGGGCCGCGCCCGCTCCGAGATTTCGGATCTCGTAGGGAATGGCAAGCTCCCTCGAACAATCCTCGATCAATCCCGGACCCTCTTGATCAACGTGCATGAGGATGAGGACTTTCATGACAAGAGAAAGGAGCAAGGGATGTGCCAAAGGTGCGAGTTAGACCGAGAAACGGATTTTCGTTAATCGTTTCATGAAATTACGGGAATCGGAGGAGGGAAAAAGGGTTTCTCTCGGGACCTTCGATGAGGCGTCTTCCTGCCGGGTTTCGGACAGGCTGCCTCAAAAAAACCAGCTCCAATGAATCATCGGTTCTCACAAAACTCGGGCACAGGCTCTTCGGATTTCCAGCACCCGTCTCCTTCGCCAGGTCCCTCGTGTCCTACCCCGGAGGCGATTTTGCTGCTTTCAGGATAATTTCCTTTGTGATCTGATATCGTTCCATCTTTCCCCGAAGCGTGCTACGATGGATTCCAAGAAGCTTCGCCGCCTTCAGCTGGTTGCCTCCCGTCTTTTGAAGGGCCCGAAGGATCAATCCCCTTTCCAGAATGGAGATTCGATCGAGGCCCTTCGGAATAGGTAGGGTCAAGACCTCGTTGAAAAAGAGATCGAGGAGGTCCTCGATCGTCTTTCCCCTTCTTTCTTCCTCGACCTCCACCCTTTCCCATTCCTTTTCGAAGTGGAGTTGGTCCTCGACGATCCATTCCCCTTGACAAAGGACCATAGCCCTTTTCAGGACGTTTTCTAACTGTCGTACGTTGCCCGGCCAACTGTAAGCGATCATCTTGTCCATGGCCGAAGGGGTGAGCCCCGCAACGTTCTTTTTCAGTTCGCGATTGAACTTCTTCAAGAAATACCCCACCAGGAGAGGGATGTCCTCTTTCCTCTCCCGCAGAGGAGGAAGGGTGAGGGAGACGACATTGAGGCGATAGTAAAGGTCTTCTCTGAACGTTCCGTTGGAGATCGCCGCCTCCAAATTCTTGTTCGTGGCCACAATGAATCGAACGTCGACCTGGAGGGTCTCGCTTCCTCCCAGTCTCTCAAATCGTCTGTCCTGAAGAACCCTCAGAAGCTTTGATTGAGTGGCCAGCGACATATCGCCGATCTCGTCAAGAAAGAGGGTTCCTCCCTCACACTGCTCCAGTTTGCCGATCCGCCGCGAGATCGCTCCGGTGAAGGCGCCCTTCTCGTGACCGAAGAGCTCGCTCTCAAGAAGGGTGTCGGGAATGGCTGCACAATTCACGGGCAGAAAAGGTTGGGCCGAACGAAGGCTGTGATGGTAGATCGCCCGGGCTACCAACTCCTTTCCCGTACCGCTTTCCCCACGCAAAAGGACCGTCACGTTGCTCGGAGCGATCTGCCCGATCATCTTGTAGATCTCCTGCATCTTGGGTGACCGACCGATGATCCGGTCCTCGTCGCCTTGCGAAACACCCTCCGAAGCGTAGCTCACCCCTTCCTTCATCCACCTTCTCAGGGCGAGAGCTTTTTCCACCAGCTCTTTCATCTGAGGAATAGGAAAGGGTTTGAGGATGTAGTCAAAGGCACCATGCTTCATGGCTTCGATGGCCGTCTCGGTCGTTCCATAAGCGGTCATCAGAATCACAAGAGCCTTGGGATCGAACGACCTGATCTCTTTTAAGATCTCAATACCGTCGCGGCCTGGCATCTTGATGTCCATGAGGATGAGATCAGGGGGTTCTGCCTTGATCCGAGATAGGGCCTCTTCTCCGCACTGGGCCGTGAGGATGATGTATTGTCCTTCGAGCATCCTTTTCAGAGAATACCGAATCGCTTTGTCATCATCCACAATCAGGATCGTTTGCATACTCTATCTCAACAAAACGCTCATGGACTCCGGTCCACCCAAGGATTCATGGTCTTCGGCAACAGGTAGCCAAACCGTGAAACGGGCACCCCCTTGGGGGAGGCTCTCCACCTCGATCTTACCGCGGTGTGCATCGATGATCCGGTGGGCAATCGAAAGTCCAAGCCCGATCCCTCCCTCCTTGGTAGAAAAGAAAGGGTCGAAGAGCTTATGGATATGATCAGACGAAACGCCCGGGCCGGAGTCCTCAACCGTGAAAAGAACCCATCTCCCATCCGAGTTCCTCTGGCCTCTTAAGACCAGCGTCCCCCCATCGGCCATGGCCTGTATGGCGTTTAGACAGAGATTGAGGATAACCTGTTTCATCTGCTCCCGGTCCATCAAGAGAGGAGGCAAGGAATCGAATTCGCTTCGAACCCGGATGCTTTGCTTTGCCATCTGAGGCCGAAGCAAGGAAAGGGTATCTTCGACCAGAGGCAAAAATTGAGCCCTTTCGAAGAGGGGCGGGCTGGGCCGGGCAAACCGCAAGAATTGATCGACCGTCGAGTTGATCCGGTTGATCTCCTCTTCGATCACCATGAGATCCTCCCGATGGGGAACCCCTGCCGGAAGGTTCTCTCGCAACGAATGGATCAGGATATTGATGCTTGTGAGGGGATTTCGTATCTCGTGGGCGATGCCTGCAGCCAGTTGGCCTAAGGCGGCCAGTTTTTCGGAACGGATCAATTGGGTCTCAGCCTCCCTGAGATCCCGAGTCATTTTTTGGATTCGCTCCTCCATCCTGCGACTCAAAGCCTTCAGCTCCTGATAAAGGAAGGCATGATGGATCGCCAAGCCGGCTTCCTGGGCGAGGACCATCATGGAATCGAGGGCCTCCGATGTGATGGTTTTCCCTGCTTCTGCGAAGTCTGCTGCAATGGCACCTAAAGCCTTTTGCTTGGCCAGAAGGGGAATCACCACCAGCGAATGGAGCCGAAGCCTCTCCCTTAGCCCGGGGTTCACCCTCGGATCCCTTTTGGCATCGGTCGTCACAAAGGGTTTCCTCTCAAAAATGGACCGGGCAATCAGGCTGTCCTCACGGTTGAGAGGTAAGGTGATCCCCTTCACCTCCTCTGCGTCCATGCCTACGGCCATCTTACACTCGAGAATGTTCCTCTTCTCGTCCACAAGGTAAAGGCGGGCCCGATCAAAACCGATGTTCTTCGTCGCCCCTTCTAAAACCAGACGAAGAATCTCATCCATGTCGAGGGTTTCCATTAAACCTGCGTTCTCAATGCAAATGGCCGCCTGCTGGGCCACAGCGGCAAGGATCTCGCTTTCCGTCTTTGAAAAAGGGTGAGGGTAGGATGTATAACAGTTAATCACGCCAATGACCCGCTGTTCGATACACATGGGAACGCTCAGCATGGAAACGAGACGTTCCCTCCTGGCCAGTTCTTTTTCTTTGAAAAGGGGGGACTCGAGGACATTGAGAATCGCCATCGGCCGATTGTGAAGGGCCACGTTGCCCACGACGCCCTCACCCAAGGCCAGGCTCCGTTCTTTCAGATAGGCCTCGCTCATGCTCTGGGTGGCCTTCAATTTCAACCGTCCCTCTTTCTCATCCAGGATCCAGAGAGAACAGATCTTTGAATCCATCACGTTGGCCGTCACCGTCACGATGAGCCTTAAGACATCTTCGAGATAGAGGCCGGAGGCAATCGCCCTGCTGATCTCAACGAGGGCGTCGATCTCCCTCGACAGCCCCCCTCTTCCCGTGCTGACCAAGGTCTTTTCCCCCTTCTTCTTGAACATGATAAAAGAAAAGCATGCTTTTTAAAAGACCTTTCTGCGCTTCATCTTTTGCATTGACACCTCTTCCCCTTTCGAATTAAACTCTGTCCATGGCAAAGAAGAAAAGTCCTCCTTCCGGCGTCGTGGCTGTGATCCCCGCTCGATACGGATCCACCCGTTTCGAAGGCAAACCTCTCGCCGACATCCTGGGCAAACCCATGATTCAATGGGTTTACGAGGGAGTATGTCAGGCTGAGCGGGTTGATGAGGTCATGGTGGCCACGGATGACGAGCGAATTCGTCAGGCGGTTCTTGGTTTCGGCGGCAGAGCCGTGATGACCTCTTCAGCCCACCGGACTGGTACCGATCGTGTGGCCGAGGTCGCCCGAAGGCTTAGAGCGGAAATCGTTGTCAATGTCCAAGGAGACGAGCCCCTGATCAAGGGATCCCTTATCGATCGGGCAGTGGAGCTTCTTCTTTCGGACAAAGAAACCCCTATGGCGAGCTTGATGACTCCGATGCGGGAGGTCCGAGAATGGCTTAACCCGAATGTGGCGAAGGTGGTGGTCGACCAAGACCGCTTTGCCCTCTATTTCTCCCGCTCTCCGATCCCCTTCCCAAGAGACCTTCGTCCCGAGATCACCTCGCGGCGGCCTTTTGGCAACCGAAAGACGCTTCCTCATGCCGTGTTTAAGCATATCGGACTTTACGTTTATCGACGGCCCTTTCTTCTGAGGTTTTCGCAGATGGAACCGACCCCTCTTGAGCAATTGGAGAAGCTCGAACAGCTTCGAGCCCTTGAAAAAGGCTACCGGATCAAGATGGCGATCGTCGATTACGAACCGGTCTGTGTGGATACGCCGGAAGACCTCGAGAAGGTGATCGCCGTGATCACGAAGGAGGGACAAGGGATCAGGGCAGGTTGACCTGAATGTTGCAAGAATTCCTCCGAAAAGGCCCCGGTGAGGACACCCTAAGGACCTTCTCAAGCGGATCTTCTTGAAATTTGGTTAGTATGCTCATAACAAACAAAGGGAAAATAAAACCTCTTCTCCCCTTGGGGAGAGGATCGAGGTGAGGGGGCAATTCCAAGGGAATACCCTCACCTCAGCCCTCTCCCGCCAAGGCGGAAGAGGGAGATGTCTGTCATTTCTCCTTTGAGAAGATTAATAAGGTGCCGCTACAAAGGCTCTTGGGTGTCCTCTTCGGGGCTTCGCAACGAAAGACGGGTTGATTTTTCGAGAAAGGTGGGGTATAATTTTTTTGTTCGAAACGAGTACAAAGGACCAAGTCGGATAATGTCCCATCTCTCTCTTTGCCTCCTTCTTTCGACTCTCTTTCTTTTTTCAGCCTGCTCCCTTCCATCGTGGACCCCATCCTGGTTTCCAATCAAGAAGGCACCTCCCCACCAAGCCAAGAACAAGGACCTTGTGGACAAAGAAGTCCTCATTATCGACCGGGAGGAATACGTCAAGGTCCTCAATCCAAAGGCTTCGGAGGGCGGCCAACCCAAGTACCTTTATGTCCCTGTCAGAGATTACCTTGCGAACAAAGATTCTTTTACCATCCCAACTTACCAAAAGGAGAAACCTCCTCCAGAGACGTTGAGCGTCGAAAAGAGCGAGGGTTCGGCCCTGGAGAAGGAAGGTTCCTCGCCAGGCACCTTGAGACCTTTCGCCTCCCATTTAAAAAAGAAGATTCTCGTCGCCCGTTTCGATGATCGGATGGACCGTAACGCCCAGGGGGAGGAGTCCCTCGGCGACTGGGCCACGGAGAAGTTGATCAAGGAACTCAATCGCCGTTCCCTCCAAACCCTCGTCGTCGACTTCGAGGCGGTCAAAGAATTCCTTACGAAGCGAGGGATCTCTCCTTCCGACCTCGAAACACCTCAAGTCCTTCGACTGATCAATGAAGTTTTTGGAATTCAGGCCCTTGTTGTCGGGCAGCTTTCAGGGCCTTATGTGTTTACGACGAAGCCCGGCAAGGAAGGGAAGGCGGAAGAAACCTCTTCAGCGATCCTGAAGATCGATCTGAGCGTCCTGGAGACCTTTTCCGGAAAGCGTAAAACCCTTTCTGTGACCAATCCCATCGTCGCGACAAGAGAACGTGGAGCCTTTTCGGAAGAAAAGGCAAAGGTCAAGGCCGTCGAGCTTGCCGTGGCTGATCTCGGCCGGGCCCTTGTTCGGGAGCTGGAAGGACTCGATTGGTTCTGTCGGGTCGCCAAAGTGGACGATGGAAAGGTTTTTCTCAACGCGGGCAGGCTGACCGGCCTCAAGGTCGGTGATGTGCTGAGCATCGTCCATCGGACCGAACCGGGAAAACCAGAGGAGATGAAAGGCAAGCTGCGCATCTCAGCCCTCTTTGGAATCGATGCCTCCGTAGGCAACGTGATTGACGGAACGATACCCGAGTCGAATGATATCCTAACACTCACCAAACCTGAAGGGAATCAAGGCCCAACCCGCGGGAGCTCCTCTTAGCCCTTGCGATGTTGGCCTCCAGGGAAAAGCGAAGAGGCCCTTTGATCGGGCAACCATCAGGAAGGGGGTTTTGTGTTATGTTTCAGATTGGCGACAAGGCAGTCTATCCAGGACACGGAGTAGGAGTCATCGAAGCCATCGAAACGAAGCAGATCATGGGCAGCCAACAGATCTTCTACATCCTGCGGATCCTCGAAAACGGGATGACGATCATGATTCCTCGAGACAATGCGGGCGCCGTGGGATTAAGAGGAATCATCCGAAAGATCGACGTCGCAAAGGTGATGCAGATCCTGAAGGAACGGGATGTGACGTTGGACAATCAGACATGGAATCGCAGGTACCGCGAGTACATGGAAAAGATCAACACCGGATCGATTTATGAGATCGCCGAAGTCCTCCGCGATCTCCATCTCCTCAAGCAGGAGAAGGAGCTTTCCTTCGGCGAGCGAAAGATCATGGACATGGCCAAGAGCTTCCTGGTAAAAGAACTGGCCATCGCAAGGGGAGTAAAGGAAACGGAAATCCTGAAAGAGATCCACGTCATTTTTGGAAGCTGATCGCATCGGGATTCTTCTCTCTTTTCCTCGATCATCAAACGTATTCAAGAAAGGGGGTGAGGAGCACTATGGGCTCATGGGTCGTTCGAGGTCTATTATTTCTTCTTTGTGGGGCAAGTGGATATCTTCTGGGAGCCTCCTTCTCCAGCCCCGCGGCGGTGGCTGGAGGGGCGGTAGGCCTTCTGCTGGCAGCTTTGACGCTCCTCCTCGAGCGGGAGCTGAGGAAAGTCCCTTTGAAAAACCTCTTGACAGGCTTTATCGGATTCGCTCTGGGAGTCCTTTTAGCCAACCTTCTTTCCAACGTCTTTCTTTCGGCTTCCTTGAACAACGAAGAGGTGATCTTTCCCATCCTGGGAGGGCTTTACGGCATTTGCGGCTATTTGGGGCTTCGAACAGGCCTGAAAAAGGGTGACGAAATTCATCTGACAGGGTTGAAAATCTTCTCTCAACCTCCCTCGAAGAATGAGAATGCAAAGATCCTCGACACGAGTGTGATCATCGACGGTCGGATTGCCGACGTAACCGAAACGGGGTTTGTAGAAGGTCCCCTCCTGATTCCCCAATTCGTCTTGAGCGAGCTGCAGCATATCGCCGATTCCCCCGACCCCGTGAAACGGACCCGTGGGAAGCGGGGGCTCGAGGTCCTTCACCGCATTCAGAAACAGGCCGATGTGGAGGTTCGGATTGTCGAAACGGACTATCCTTCGGTCCGCGAGGTCGACGCAAAACTCGTCGAGCTGGCCAAGGAGGTTCATGGCAAGATCGTCACCAACGATTCCAATCTCAATAAGGTGGCGGCGCTGCAAGGCATCTCGGTCCTGAACATCAATGAGCTTGCGAACTCCCTCAAGCCCATCGTCCTTCCCGGAGAGGAGATGAACGTTCGGATCCTCAAGGAAGGTAAGGAAATGGGACAAGGCGTGGCGTATCTCGATGACGGAACGATGATTGTCGTCGACAATGGCAGAAGACAGATCGGAAAGACCGTCGACGTGGTCGTCACAAGTGTCCTTCAAACACCCGCGGGAAGAATGATCTTCGCCCGGCTGAAAGAGGAACCCGTGAGGGAGAGCCGTTCGAAGGAGGCCTTCTATCCCCTCGACAGCGAACTCTAAGGGATCCCAAATACCCCCTTCTATCCATGCACTGGACCGTTCGATGGGCCCTTCGATCAAAGCCGATGCCATCATCGTCTCCGCTGGAAAGGGCCTTCGCTTCGGAGGGGGTCATAAAAAGCAGTTCCTGTCTCTGGCCGGAAGACCGGTTCTCGCTTACACCCTCGATCCCTTTGAAGCCTCGCCCCTGATCCGATCGATCGTCCTTGTCGTTGAAGCCGAGGACATCGACTTCTGCACCAGGGAGATCGTTCAAAAACAAGGCTACCAAAAGGTCTCCCAGGTGATCGCAGGGGGAAGAACAAGACAGGACTCGGTGAAAAACGGCATTGAAGCCGCTTCGAGGGAGGCGGACCTTCTCCTTATCCATGATGGGGTGCGACCCTTCGTGACAAAGGAGATGATCGAGAGCGCCATTGCCGGCGCCTTGCAATTTGAAGCGGTCGTCTTCGCCGTACCCGTCAAGGATACGGTCAAAGTGGTCGATTCCGAGGGGACGATCCTCCGAACCCTCGAAAGGTCATCCCTCTATCAGGTCCAAACGCCTCAGATCTTTCGGGCCAGCCTGATCCGGGAGGCCTACCAGCGGGCAGCCTCGGAAGGCTTTCTCGGAACGGATGACGCCTCGTTGGTCGAACGGATGGGCGTCAAGGTTCACATCCTTCCAGGTTCGTATCAAAACATCAAACTGACGACCCCTGAGGACTTCGAATTCGCCCGCTTCCTGGTCGAGGGGAAAAAGACCGACCGAATCGGGATCGCACCATCCCAGGAAGAAAAAGGATGAGAATCGGTTTTGGATACGATGTTCACCCCTTTGTTGAAAAAAAGCCTCTCTTTCTTGGAGGGGTGGAAATCCCTTACCCCAGGGGATTAGCCGGACACTCCGATGCCGACGTCCTCATCCATGCCATATGCGATGCCTTGCTTGGGGCCATGGCCGAAGGGGATATCGGGATCCATTTTCCCGATACCGATCCGCGTTACAAGGGGATACGAAGCACACTTCTTCTCGAAAGCGTAGCCAGACAGACGAAGAAGAAGGGATTTCGCATCGTGAACGTCGATACGACGGTCGTCTGCGAAAGACCGAAACTTGCTCCTCTCATTCAATCCATGAGGGAGTCCATTGCCAAAGCAGCGGATATCGAAGTGGGTAGGGTGAGCGTGAAGGCGACAACCACCGAGGGCCTCGGTTTTTCGGGCAGAGAAGAAGGCATCGCAGCCTATGCCGTCGTCCTCATCGAAGAAACGCTCCCCTCACCCGAATAACTTTGGAGAGAGATGAACGCTACGATCCGGGTCCGTTTTGCTCCTTCTCCAACGGGTTTCCTTCACATTGGAAACGCCCGTACAGCCCTTTTCAACTACCTCTTTGCAAGGCACCACGAAGGGGTCTTTCTCCTTCGAATCGAGGATACGGACGTAGAACGCTCTTCCGAGGAAGCGACCACCCGTATCCTCGAAGACCTCCGGTGGCTGGGCCTCGAATGGGATGAAGGTCCGGATCGGAACGGACCCTTTGGACCTTACCGCCAGTCCGAACGTCATTCTTTTTACGATGACTTTGCAAAGCGGCTTCTTCAGGAGGGGCAGGCCTACAAATGTTTCTGCTCTCCCGAACGGTTGGAAGCCCTTCGAAAGGAGCAGCTCTCCAGGGGCATGATGCCTCGTTACGACGGCCGCTGCCGTACCCTCAGCCACGAAGCCTGTTCCGAGAGGGAGTCCAAAGGTGAGCGACCGGTCATCCGCTTTCGTGTCGGAAAAGGGGCTGTTTCTTTCGAGGATCTCATCCACGGCAGGATGACCTTTCAGTCGGAGGGAATCGGAGACTTCATCATCGTCCGTTCCGACGGCATGGCTGCTTACAACTTCGCCTGCGTCATCGACGATCACCTGATGGCGATCTCCCACGTGATCCGAGGAGAGGATCATCTCTCCAATACCCCACGTCAGATCTTGATTTACAAGGCCTTGGGCTTCGAGCCCCCTCAGTTTGCCCATCATCCGTTGATCTTGGGGCCTGATCGGTCTCCATTGAGCAAACGGCACGGAGCAACCACCGTGGCCCAGTACAGGGAAGAGGGCTTCCTGCCCCAGGCCCTCCTCAACTACCTCATCCTCCTCGGGTGGACACCGCCTTCGGGTGAAGAGATTCTCGGGCTCGATACGCTCGTCAAGGATTTCTCCCTTCGAGCCGTATCGCGAAGCGCTCCCATCTTCAACCGCAAGAAACTCGAGTGGCTCAACAGCCACTATATCCGTCAGGAAAATGACCGAAGCCTTTTCGAACGAATCCGCCCTTACGTCGAAAAAGCAGGCCTCTCCGTCGGGGAGATCGATTCCTCCTACCTTGCCAAGGTGGTTTCGATCCTCAAGGGGAATCTGGTCACCCTTTCCCAGGTCTCTGAATATCTGACCATTTTCTTCGACGAGATCTTCTTTTTCGATGACGGAGCCAGGGCGATCTTGATCGATCCGGAAAATCGAAAAACCCTCGAGGGGGCACGCGAGGTGATCGCGACCCTGACCGAATCGAACGAGATGAACGAAGAAGACTGGCATGCCTTTGTCGTATCCCTTGAAGAGAAGACCGGAAAGCGGGGGAAGGCATTGCTTTCACCCCTTCGGGCCGCCCTCACGGGAAAGACCCGAGGGCCCGAGCTTGCCCGAACTCTGCCCCTTCTCGGGAAAGAGAGGATGATGAAAAGAATCGCCCTGGCCTTATCGCTAACGGATAAGGAACGAGCAGAGATCAAGGACGAAGTCGGAAGTGGGGGATAATCGATGGCACTTCGTGTTTACAATACGTTGAAAGGCGAAAAAGAGGACTTCGTGCCTATCCACGACAAGAAGGTGGGCATGTATGTCTGCGGGATTACAGCCTACGACCTTTGCCATATCGGACATGCACGCTCCGCCGTGGTCTTCGATACGATCTTTCGCTACCTTCGCCACAAAGGTTACGAGGTGACGTTTGTTCGCAACTTCACCGACATCGATGACAAGATCATCCGGCGAGCCAACGAAGAGCAGGTTGACTATAAGGCCCTTGCTGAACGATACATCGAGGCGTTTTATGTCGATATGGGGCGTTTGGGGTTGGAACGGCCCACCTTCGAGCCCCGGGCGACCGAACACATTGCCGACATGATCCGGCTCATTCAAACCCTCATAGCAAAGGGCTACGCCTACGAAAGGGGAGGAGACGTCTTCTTCTCCGTGGAGAAGTTTCCCGGATATGGAAAGCTCTCGAAGCGAAGCCTCGATCAGATGCAGGCAGGGGCTCGCGTCGAAATCGACGAAAAGAAGGAAAACCCCCTCGATTTTGCCCTCTGGAAAGCGAGCAAACCCGGGGAGCCCTGGTGGGAAAGCCCCTGGGGACCCGGACGGCCAGGTTGGCACATCGAGTGCTCGGTGATGAGTCAGAAGTACCTCGGAGAGACCTTCGACATCCATGGAGGCGGCAAAGACCTGATCTTTCCCCATCACGAAAACGAGATCGCTCAATCGGAGGCTGCAACGGGAAAGCCTTTTGCCCGATACTGGATCCACAACGGTTTCGTCAACCTGAACAAGGAGAAGATGTCGAAGTCCCTCGGAAACATCCTGACGATCAAAGAGATCCTGAAAACGTGGCATCCCGAGATCGTCCGCCTCTTTCTTCTCTCGTCCCATTACCGAAGTCCTCTCGATTTCTCCGAAGAGAGCCTGGCCGAGGCTTCATCCGGACTGACCCGACTTTACGAAACCCTCGAGACGATCGAGAACGAGATGGCCAAGCCTCCCTCTTCGAAACGCGTTGACACGGCCCAGGTCGAGACGCTTCGAAAGGCCGTCGAGGCCTTTCCGGCCCGATTTGAAGAGGCCATGGACGATGACTTCAACACGGCCCAGGCCCTGGGATACCTCTTCGATCTTCAACGAAACCTCAACAGCCTTCTTGGCCTTTCCAAAGGCCAACCGGCGGAAGAGATCCGCTCCCTCCTCGGACAGGGCTTGGAAAGCCTCCGGAGCCGAGCATCGATCCTGGGGCTTCTCCGGGAAGAGCCGAGCCGATTCTTGACCGAACAGAGACGGGAGGGCCTCAGGCGATTGAATCTCACCGAAGAGGCGATCCTTCGCCTCATCGAGGAGAGAAACGAGGCCCGAAAGGCAAAAGATTGGAAAAGAGCCGACGCCATCCGAAACAACCTTCTCAACCAGGGCATTGCCCTCGAAGACACCCCCACAGGCACCCAATGGAAATTGAGACGCCCCTGAATTGTCATTGCGAGGGAACCGAAGCAATCTCGCCGCTTCCAGCCGTCATTGCGAGGCAACC
>Ga0123519_10003297_pt1 | contig 26795 bp, 27 predicted proteins | sample YelNatPaOPRAMG02_FD_87396 | JGI IMG/M metagenome (GOLD analysis project Ga0123519, IMG submission 87396) | Hot spring microbial communities from Yellowstone National Park - Yellowstone National Park OP-RAMG-02 (version 2) | ecosystem: Environmental > Aquatic > Thermal springs > Hot (42-90C) ...
CCCGGTATGAATCACGATTCTATGTTCAATCAGACCATCGCTTTCCACATTTAAAATTAAAGGATGAAACCCATAAGTCCTGAGCATCGGTAAAATTTTATGCCTTTCTAACTTGGCCCTAATCTGTTCCTCATTATATCTACCTAAAAAAAGCCGGGTAGGGATTTTAGCCAGCTCCAGCTCTAACTCCTCTGGGCTAATCTCAAGATTAATAGAGGGGAAGCGGTCGTGGGTTTTAAATTCAAGCCAGACCAAATTCTGCGCCTTTTGCCTAAGCCTTTCCAGCATTATGGTTAAATCCGCTCCTCTTATCTTTACGGTTCGGTAATATTCTGCCCCTCCCTAATGCGGGTATTGTTAAAATAATTTTTTATCTTTGCTCTGAAATGGTTAAAATTAAGATATTGTTATCAGATAAACCCACCGCAATTTTTTTACCGTCCGGACTGAAGTCAAGCGCTGAAACATTACCCTCTAATCCAGCAAATTCTCTTAACTGCTCTCCTTTTCTCCTCAGCCAGAGCCGAACCACTTTGTCCGCGCCACCAGATGCTATAATTTTCCCATCCGAACTCACCGCCATTGCAAACACTCCTCCCGGATGCGCATTTATCATCTTGACCTGTTCCCCGCTTGGCATCCGCCAATACCGAATCGTGCCATCCTGGCTCGCAGAAATTAAAAGACTGGAATCTTTCCCAGCAAAGGAGAGGTAATTTACTGTCTCGGTATGCCCGCTCAGTGAGCGAACCAGTTCCCCGCTCCCTACTTTATAAAGATTTATCAACTCACTATCCCCTCCTACAACCACAAACTCTCCATTCGGACTTATGGCAATAGCCCTAACCATTCCTTTATCCACGGAAAATCTCTTAATCTCCTCATTCTTTTCTCCGATTCGCCAGAGCGCAACCTCAGAGCTTAAGCATACCGCCCTCGGGTCCTGGTCTAAACAAGAAGCAGTCGCAAGGAGATTTTCAGGTCCAAAATTTAATCCGGTCAACCATTGGCTATGCGCAATAAAACTGGTCGCAGTGCCATCCATCTTTTCCCCATCATAAAGAATCACTGCTTGGTCCCTGCCCCCAGCGGCAAGATATTTTCCGTCCGGAGAAAGAGATAAAGAATATAAAATCAGCCCCATAAAACTGCTCTCCTTTTTTTGCTTTCCGCTCTCTGCATCCCAGAAAAAGGTCTTGCCTTGAAAATCAGTGCTCACTAAAGTTTTGCCATCCTTACTAAATGCCACTGCCAAGACCTGGGCATTATGCCCGCTAAGCACATATTTCACCTGTAGCTTTTTGGCGAATTCCTCTGGGCTTAAGCCCCTTCTACATCCTGTAGCTAATCCAATCAGTAAAAGCCCAATGATTAAAACCATCAAATTATATTGCGCTTTTCTCATTTTATCCCTCCTTTGCTAACAGTTTATTTTATTATATCAATATTCTTCAAGCAATGGTAGTTTAGGTAAATCTGACCTTCGGAAAAATTTCGTTCTTTTAAAATAGAAAATCCCACTCCTCAGGCTTTAGCCGCAGGGTGCGCGCACTCAGGCATATTTCCTAAATCACCCCTTGCTTTTTCAGTTCAGAAAGCTCCTTGGTAGAAAACCCTAATAGCTCTCCATAAATCTCTTGATTATGTTCTCCTAACCGAGGTGCGCTTCTTTTAATCTCGCCTGGGGTTTTACTTAATTTAATCGGCAGACCCGGAGTAGGAATTTTTCCATAAACCGGGTCCGGGCAATGAGCAATCATTCCTCTCTCAATTAAATGTGGGTCTTGATTCACTTCCTCGGTCTTTACAACTATCCCACAGGGGATTTTATTCTCAACCAGAATTTTCTCTACCTCTGCTACTGTGTGATTAGCCATCCAATCAGAAATAAACCTTCGGTATTCCTCTCGGTTTTTTGTCCGCAAAATCATATTGGCAAATCTCGGGTCTTTCCCCAGCTCCGGCTTGCCAATAATCCGCGCCACCCGCTCCCATTGCGCATCGGTCAAAAACACCACCGCAACATTTCCGTCTTTGGTTTTATAAATGCTCCAGAACGGAACACTCTTTTTCTGGTCTCCTGAGAAAAAATCATCAAAGGTTCCGCCCACCGCTTCAGTCAATCCCTGTTCTATTTCTTGAACACTCCGAAGCTGTAAGGCTCGGTAATTATGAAAATAAAGCACATCCTGCATTGAAACATCTATCATTTGTCCCTGTCCAGATTTTTGCCGAGCTAAAAGCGCAAGCAAAATTGCATAAGCAGAATAAGCCCCGCTTACCAAATCCCCAATAAAAACCGAATGCACTCGGTCCGGAATGCCAAGCGACCAGAGAATTCCGCTGGTGGCTTGCGCAATCACATCAAACGCCACCCTATCTGATTTTGGACCAGTTTTTCCAAACCCGGAAATAGAACAATAAATCAATTTAGGATGAATTTTAGATAGCTCCTTATATCCTAACCCTAACTTCTCAAGAGTGCCGGGGGCAAGATTCTCCACCAGAACATCAAATTGAGGAACCAGTTTAAGGAAGATTTCTTTTCCCTTGGGATGCCGAATCTCTAAGGTGATACATTTCTTGTTCCGATTAAAGTTGGAAAGAGACCGGTCCAGTCCCTTTACTGGCGCCATCAGCCATCTCATCCCTTCCCCTAAGGGAGGCTCTAATTTTACCACCTCTGCCCCAAAATCCGCTAAAAGCTGGGTGCATCTGGGACCGCTTAAAAACTGGGAAAGGTCTAAAACCTTTATCCCCTCTAACACCTGAGTCATTGCTTCTCCCTTCCCGAGCTAAATTTTTTCAAGCTTTAACTGATTATGAATTTTAATCCATTCCTCTGCCTTTTTTAAATCTTCTTGGGTGTTGATGTTAAAAAAGGAGAGTAGTTCCGGGTCAACTTTTTTTAGTTCATCATCTCCAATCTTTCTAATACTTATTTCCGGAAAAAATTCAATCGGTCTTTTTTTACCTTTCTTAATCAACCTTTCAATTGCGCTTAAACAATTAGGTGTGTAAATGGAATGGAGCGGTTCAAAGAGTCCATTAGGCATTGGCACCACTGCCTCAAAATCATCTAAAACCTCCACCTGATACCTGATTAAGTCTTCATTCAAGAATGGCATATCGCAGGCGCAAATAAAAACCGGCTGAGCCAATTCCTTTAGCGCACTATATATCCCAGAGATAGGTCCCAGTCCGGGCAATAAATCTTCCAAAAATTCTGCTTTCTTTTCCAGCCCAGCCTGCTTTCTCCCAAGTAGAACTATCTTGGGAAAAATTTTTGCCAACCGCAAAATCACCCAATCAATTAAAGGCTTCCCCCCAAGCGGAGCCAGCACCTTATTCTTTCCTAATCTCTTACTCTCCCCGCCCACCAAGACCGCACCCACCTGGCAAAGACTATTCTTAATTAAAGGCTTAGGGCTCATATTTTCTAACTCAGATTAAAATTAAATCTAATCAAGTGCAGGAACAGGCATTGATAAATTTGAAAGTCTTATCTTATCCGGTTCCGACTGATTCTCTAAAACCGAAACCGGACTAACTCTTTCTGGTTCTCCTTTCCATAACTGGTCCTCAGGCTTCCATTTAATCAACTCTGGATGCTCCTTAAGATGAATTGCCCATTTAATTAAATTTATCGCGCCGGGCATTAAGTTAGCGATTTCCTGCTCCAGTTTATAGACATTATAACTCCAGAAGACCGGGGACCAGCTCCCGTTTCTCGGAATCAAAGCTCGCTTAATAGGATTTTTTCCAATTTCAATAGTGAGAGGCAAAATCCCGTAGCGGTGATAAAGATAATCATCCAGCGAGCCAATTGTGGGATAAAGGTCTATTTCCGGATGAACCTTATATTTATCAAATTGTAGCTCCTGATACTCTTTAGCCATCTTTACTAAAAGCTCGTCATCCGCGGTTCTTTCTGGGAAGGTCGCAGGTGGAAACATTATCATCCCGCCAGTGGTATGATAGTTCATAGAAATGATAAAATGATGTTGCTCAATAAATTTTATCAAGGCTTGGCTCTCTGGCTCGCTTAAAGGCTCTGGACCACGATAGCTTACCATCCATTTATGTTTAGAGCCTGCACTATCCTTTAATCGTTTAGGCGCAGATTCGGGATAAGGATAGTTCCGATTCAAATCCACCCGATGAGCATTTTTCCGAATAAATCCAGTTGTGCCTTGCTTAGCTTGAAGATTGGTGGCTTTGAAATTTCCATCGGGATTAAGAACCGGAACCACATAAACCTCAGCTTGATTGAGAAGCGAGGTAATGTAGCAATCTTTCCCATAACCTTCCACCAGCTTTTTAATCAAAGCCAGGCAAAATTCCGCACCAGCCAATTCTTGCGCGTGGATATTTGCGGAAAATAAAATCTCCGCTTTATTCTTTCCGCCACTGGAAATTTTTACTGCCCGCAACTCCCAATTTTCCACGCTTTTCCCATAAACAACAATGCTCATTAACTCAGGATAACTCTCTTTTAACTTTTCCATCTCTGCATAAATCTCTTCCCGGGTATGATAAGGTCTCAACTTTCTATTCTCATCCGCTTGCCTTTTTTCTCGCTCCGCTTGCTTTTCCTGCTTCTCTCTTTGTTTGACCTGCTTTTGATATTTTTTTATCTCTGGGTCTAATTTAGCGTCTACTGGAAAAACCAAAAGGAAAAATAGCCCAAGAGAAAATAAGGTAATTAAAAAGCTCTGGACTCTATTCATTTTTTCTCTTCCTCCTTATTCTCTGATGAGAGCTTAATCTCCATCGCTACTTCTGGACAATTAAGAGGTGAAGGATATTTAGTGCAATTGATACAGCCCAGAAAAATTTTGGAATAGAGCTTTTTTTTACTCACTCTTCTAAAACCAAATTTCTTAAAAAACTTAGGGTAAAAGGTTAAAACCAAAATTCGGTCCGGATGATATTTTATTAGCTTTTTAAGCATCTGATTAAGAAGCCGAGAGCCAATTCCCCTGGCCTGGTCTCGCTTCCGAACCGAAAAACTAACAATTTCCAAAGCCTTATCCTTATCTGGAATAGGTCCGGGTAAAACCTGCCAGCTAATCACCCCTTTGATTTTTTCTTTCTCTTCATAGACCAAGAACCTATCAAAATTCCGAAACAAATCCTGATAAGAGCGAGGAAGAACCTCTTTGGGATTCTCTCTAATCACTTTATAAATCTGGAAGATGTCAGCCATTCTTGCTAATCGGACCTGACCAGCAAGAGGCTTTTTGATTTTTTTCTTCTTTTTCACTGCTCAATAGATTTAGCTAAATCCTGAAAAAATGTCAAATCCTGGACCTAGTGCCCAGGACACTTATTTTTTACCGCATTGCCCATCAGTCAATTCGGGTAAAATTTTTCCGCGCAAACTTGCTAAAATTATGCTCAAATGTTATCGGCTTGACAATGCCTGCTCGCTTCTGATGACTTTTATATTTTTCGAGCTAAAAATTTTGCAAAGCAATCAAGGGTGTGATAATATAAGTCTAAATAATTTAGGAGGGAAAAAATGTCTGGACATTCCAAATGGGCATCAATCAAGCATAAGAAGGGTAAGGAGGATGCGAAGCGAGGTCGGCTTTTTACCAAGATAATGAGAGAGATTATGGTTGCGGCGAGAATTGGAGGAGGGGACGCAGAGTCTAATCCCAGACTTAGGACTGCGCTTTCCGCGGCTAGAGCCGCAAATATGCCCAAAGATAACATTATTAGTGCCATTAAGAAAGGCACTGGAGAGTTAGAGGGTGTCTCTTATGAGGAGGCGACTTATGAGGGCTATGGACCAGGAGGGGTAGCGGTGCTGGTGGAGGCAATGACCGATAATCGGAATCGGACCACTGCGGAGCTCAGGAAAATTTTTTCTAAATGCGGAGGCAATCTTGGTGAATCTGGCTGTGTCAACTGGATGTTTCAGAGACGAGGGCTGATTGTGATAGATAAAAAGGAGGCAAGCGAGGAGCAGGTGATGGAAGTGGCTTTAGACGCAGGTGCAGATGATATTAAAGATTCAGAGTCGGTCTGGGAGGTGATTATGTCCCCGGAGCAATTTGAAGCGGTTAAATCTGCCTTTGACCAGAAAGGGATAAAATATAGTTTAGCCCAGGTCTCAATGTATCCTCAGACCACGGTCAAGCTGACCGGGAAAGAAGCGGAGCAGATGCTAAGGTTGATGGAGGGTTTAGAGGAACATGATGATGTTCAAAATGTTTATGCTAATTTTGACATTGAAGAGGAGGAGTTAGAGCATTTAAGCGCCTCAATCGGATGATAAGAGTGTTGGGATTTGATCCCGGCCTGAAAATTACAGGTTTTGGTGTGATTGAGTTAAAGGCTAAAGATTGCCGGGTGGTTCAAGCAGGCGTTATTAAAGCGCGGGTAAATAAAGATTTAGCCTTGCGCCTTCAAGAGCTTTACCGAGGATTGAAAGAGATTATAGCAGAAGCAAAGCCGGATGAGATTGCGGTGGAGGAGCTTTGTTCTCATTATCAACATCCTCGGACTGCGATTTTGATGGGTCATGCCCGGGGATTGATTTATCTGCTTAGCGCAGAACAGGGCATCCCGATTGTCAGCTATAGCGCAAAAAGAATAAAAAAGTCTTTGACCGGAAATGGCTCAGCCTCCAAGCTTCAGGTTCAGAGGGTAATTCAAGCGCGTTTAGCGCTTCCCCGCCTGCCGGAGCCAAGCGATGTGGCGGATGCTTTAGCAGTGGCGCTTTGTCATATCAACTGCACTCATCTGGTCTTAGGAGGAATAATTCATTGATTTCTCGGATTCGGGGAAAATTGATTTCGGTCTCAGAGAACCGAGCAGAGATAAAAGCGGGTTTAATCACTTATGAGGTGTTGGTTCCGGGATATTTAGAAACGGAACTGAAGCAGGAACTGGAACAGGTGATAGAGCTTTTCACTCTGGAATATCTGGAGAATTTAGCCAGTAATCAACCGGTGCCAAAGCTGGTGGGATTCGGCTCAGAGCTGGAGAGGGAGTTCTTTGAGCAATTGCTCAAGGTGCCGGGGATAGGAATCAAGACCGGGCTTAGAGCGATGAAACTCTCCCCTGGGAAAATGGCGGAAATGATAGAGCGAGGGGAAGCAAAATTCTTGGCAGAGCTTCCTGGTTTGGGCCGGAAGAGTGCGGAGCGGATAGTTGGAGAAATGAAAGGGAAGTTAGAGAGGTTTATCACTTCCGCTAGCTTGCCAGCAATGGCTTTAGGAGAAGATGATATGACCGCAGTTTCGGTTTTAGTTAATTTAGGATTAAGAAGGAGCGAGGCTGAGGAGCTGGTGAAGAAGGCAAGGGCTCGGGGAGTTAGTGGGAGCGATGAGCTGGTTCAAACTGCGCTTCGGGAGAGAGGAAGAAGAGGGGCGGAGGTGATAAGGTGAGTGTGGAACGGCTGATTAGCGGAAAACCTTTAGGAACGGAAGAGGAGCGGTTGAATTTAACTTTAAGACCGACGCGGTTAGCAGAATATATTGGACAGAAAGAGGTGGTGGAGAAGCTGAAGGTGAGTCTTAAAGCGGCGCTGGCGAGAAAGGAACCTTTGGAACATGTTCTGCTCTATGGTCCGCCGGGACTGGGCAAGACCACTTTGGCGCATATTATTGCTAATGAGATGGGCACCAAGCTTATGCTTAGCTCAGGACCGGCATTGCTCCGGCCTGCGGATTTACTCGGGATTTTGACCAATCTGGAGCGAGGGGATATTCTTTTTATAGATGAGGTGCATCGTTTGAGTCCAGCCATAGAGGAGTATCTGTATCCTGCGATGGAGGAATTCCGAGTAGCGATAGTTTTAGATAAGGGAATATATTCCAAAGCGGTGGAGGTGCCTTTGAAGCCCTTTACCTTAATTGGCGCTACCACCCGCAGTGGCTTATTGGGCGCACCGCTTCGGGAACGGTTTGGGATTTTTCATCATTTTGATTTTTATCCACCAGAGGAGTTAGCTGAGATTATTCGTCGCTCTGCTCGGCTATTGGCTTTAGAGGTTGATGAGCCGGCAATAGAGGAATTAGCGATTCGGTCTCGGGGCACGCCCCGGATAGCGAATCGGCTTTTAAGGCGGGTGCGGGATTATGCTCAAGTGAAAGCAGATGGTAGAGTGAATCGGGAGGTGGCTTTAAGCGCTTTGAAGATGGAGGGGATAGATGAGGCGGGACTGGATGAGTTAGACCGGAAATTTTTAAGAACCATCATTGAGTATTACGATGGAGGACCAGTTGGAATAGAAGCGATTTCTGCGACCTTGAACGAGGAGATAGACACTTTGGAGGATATGGTGGAGCCTTATTTATTGAAGGTGGGTCTTTTAGCTCGGACCCCTAAAGGAAGAAGAGCGACCAAAAAAACTTATGAGCATTTAGGCTTAAAAATTCCAGTCGGACAGGAGTTTTTGTTCTAATGGACCAGAGATTAGTAGAGATTGAGAAGTTAGCTAAAAGTGGCGAGAAAATAGAGGGCAGAGATTTTTCGAAATTATCTGCTAAAGGAATAGAATGGAAAGGGGTGAACTTTTTCCGCTGTTCTTTTTCGGGCGCAGATATTTCTGAGGCGATGTTGAGCGGATGCAGGTTTGAGGAATGCGATTTATCTCGGGTAAATTTCAAAGCCTCCAGAATCGTGGGCTCGGTTTTTTTGAGGTCGGATTTAAAAACCGTAGAGTTTCAAGCCTCGGATTTGGATGAATGTGGATTTATAGAAGCAAATCTGGAGGGGAGTAATTTCACGCGCTTAGATTTGTCCAGAGCCAGATTTGAAAAATGCCAGCTGAAAAGCGCAAATTTGCGCGCGGTGGCTTTAAACTTTACTCAGTTAGCTGGGATGAATTTAGAATCAGCGATTTTAAGCGGGGTGGATTTTACTGGTCTAAAGCTAAAGGCTTTTTCCTTTAAACGAGCACAATTGGACCAGGCGATTTTTCGCAATGCGGAACTTTCCGAAGTAGATTTTTCTGAAAGCAATTTAGAATCAGCGGATTTTCGTTCAGCCCAATTAGCCGGATGTAACTTTACAAGTGCCAGAATTCGCTCTGGAATTTTTCAAAAGGCAACGATGGTGGACTCGGTTTTTGCGCAAGCAAATATGATTAATCTGGTTGCTCAGGGCAGTGTCTGGAATCGTTGTCAGCTTGATTTGGCGAATTTGTCTGGAGCAGACTTCCGAGGAGGTAAATTTTCAGGCGTTGATTTCTCTCATTCTCAACTGGTGGAGGTGAAGTTTGATGAGGGGGAGCTGGTGGGGAATAGTTTTTATCAAGCTCGGCTTCGGGGCGCAACTTTTCGGAAGGCAAAACTTAAATTTTTGGATTTTGAAGAGGTGGATTTTGCCAAAGGCGATTTTTCCGCATTGGATTTAAGTCGGGCAAATTTCCGAGGTGCGAATTTAATAGAAGCCAATTTTAATTCTGGGATTTTAAAAGAAGCGGATTTTTCTTATGCGGAATTAAATGGAGCCAGACTTACGCAGGCGGATTTAACTAAAGCTAATTTAACCGGTGCCAAACTTGAGAAAGCTGACCTGAGTAAGGCGGTTATGGAGCGAGCTAATCTCAATTATGTTAATTTCCGCCAGGCACGGCTTCAATCTGCGAATTTGGCTCATTCTTCCTTGCATTCTGCGGATTTATCTGGTGCGGATTTGACTCAGGCGGATTTGCAGAATGCGATACTGGAAGAGGTGGAAATGAATCAGGCGGTCCTGACCGGGGCTAATGTTAAAAATGCGCGGATTAAAAAGAAGGAGCGAAAGCTTCGCTGTGGAGAATGTGGGGGAATTTTAGACAAATCCGGAGAATGTTCTGCTTGCAGAGATGCGGAGGTTATCGGTAAATTTTCCAGAAGGAAGTTGGAGAGCGCTCCGATTTTGATGTTTATGGCTCTATTTAGTGGACCTTTGCTTTGGATTTTAAACTCGGTTTTTTACATTTCTGCGCCGGAAAATTTTGGGATGATTTTTATCGCCAGTTTGGTTTTAGGGACAATCTTGGCAATAGCGGTTTTGATTTTGGTTTTATCTGGTAAGAGAAAAGAGTTAGCGACCCTGAGAGGTCTTCGCTTGGTCTTGGTGGTAAATCTTTTGGTCTGGATTTTAGCAGGGATTTACTTTTTGTTGCCTAAGGGGTAAGGGTATGAATAAGAAAGTCCTAATCCATATTTGTTGTGGTGGTTGCGGAATTTATCCGATAGAGTCTTTGCGGGAAGAGGGTTTTGAGGTATTTGGTTTTTTTTATAATCCTAACATTCAGCCTTATCAGGAGTATTTGAAGAGGCGAGATGCGGTAAAAGAGATGGGGGAGAAGCTCGGGGTTAGGATATTATTTAAGGATGATTATTCCCTAACCGAGTGGCTACGAATGGTTGCGTTTCGGGAGACCCTGCGATGTGAGCTTTGTTATTATGAACGACTAAAGGAGACCGCTCGGTATGCGAGGAGGGGAAGGTTTGATTATTTCAGTTCCAGTTTATTTTATTCCAAACAACAAAAGCACGAGCTGGCGATAAACTTAGCGGAATCTGTAGCCAAGGAGCAGAGGGTGAAGTTTCTTTATCGGGATTTTCGTTCTGGCTGGAAAAAAGGGATTGAGCGGTCATTGGAGATGGGGATTTACCGACAGCACTATTGCGGTTGCATATACAGTGAATATGAGCGTTTCAAGGAAGCGGGTAAAAAAAATAAGGAGGTGGCTGAGTGAGTCCTATGATATTTGGAGGGACCATTCAGGCTATATTGCCATATCTGGCGATTTTTGGGCTGGTGATGGTTTTAGTGTTTTTTATAGTGCGGGCATTGGAGCAGGGTGATAAAGAAGAAGAGGGGGACTGGAGAGAGCAGATAAAGAACTGGAGCGAGCGGACAGTAGAGCGAAAGCTGGAGGAGTTCTTAGCGAATAAGGAATATCGAATAGCAGGGGAGATAGCCTATTCTTTAGGACGGTATCAAGAGGCTGGGGAATATTATTTAAAAGGGAGCCATCTTTTAGGGGCGGTTAGGAGTTTTTTAAAACAAAGGAAGTTTAAGGAGGCGGGGCGGGTTTTAGAGAAGCTGGAGGACTATAAGCATTCCGCTGAACTTTATGAGCAGGCAGAGGATTATGGGTCTGCGGGTCAGGTTTATTTAGTTCTTGGGGATTTGAAAAAAGCAGGAGAGCTTTATGAGAAAGCAGGGGATAAAAAGCGGTCTGCGGAGATATATCTTCGGGCTGGGCTATTTAGGCATGCTAATGAGCATTTTGAAGAGGTGAAGGCGCATAAGGAGGGGGCAGAGGCATTAGTTAAATTTATGGAGCAGATGGAGTCCAGGGTGGAGGGAAAGATCGAGGCGAAGGATTTGAGTTTTTATCAGGAATTAGCTCGGCGGTCTGCGAATAATTTTATCAAGGCGGGGGATAAAAAGCGGGCGATAGAACTTATGGATAAATTAGGGTTATTAGAGGAAAGCGCTGGTTTGTTAGAAGCGAGTGGGGAGTTAAGAGAGGCTTCGGAGCGATATAAGTCCGCGGGGTTGTTCTTAAAAGCTTCAGAATGTTTAGAGCGCTTAGGGGAGGAGGCGGAGGCGGCAAGGATTCGGGCAGATTATTTTTTAGCGCAGGGCAAGAAGCAAGAGGCGGTATCTGAGTTGGAGAGGGCAGAGGATTGGGAACGGGCAAGTGGATTATATCGGGAACTGGGCTTATTGGAAAAATCAGGTGAGGCACTGGAGCGAGTCGGTCGGTATCAGGAGGCAGGTGCGATTTGGGAGGAGGTGAGCAATTGGCTAAGAGCCGGGGAGAATTATGAGCGGGCTGGACTTTTTGAAAAGGCTGGGGAATGTTATGAAAAGGCAGGGGAATCCTCCAAGGCAAGTGGGATGTATGAGCAGGCGGGAGATTTTTACCGGGCTGGTTCAAATTTTTATCAACGGGGATTATTAGACCGAGCGATTCGCGCACTTCAGCAGGTAAATAAGGAGGACAAGAATTTTCGTAAGGCGTGTTCGCTATTGGGGGTAATTTTTCAGGAGAAGGGAATGCTCAATTTAGCTCGGGAATCGCTTCGGATGGCGATTGAGAATCAGGAGCTTAATCGGGCTAATTTAGAGGATTTTTACCAACTGGGGAGTTTGAATGAGCGGTTAGGGGATTTTGAAGACGCATTAGCGATTTATGAGAAGATTTTATTGGTGGACATAGATTATCAGGATGTTAGGACCAGGCTGGAAAGGTTAAGACAGCAAAAGACCATAATAGATAGCAGGAGTTCGGTTTCCAGTCTGGAGGAGACCCAGACCTTAAAGGAGATTTCTCCCCTGGGTCTTGAGAAGCCGGTTCGGTATGAAATTCTGGAGGAGATTGGCAGAGGTGGGATGGGAATTGTTTATAAGGCAAGGGACACGATTCTGGACCGAGTGGTAGCCTATAAGGTTTTACCAATTATTTTGAAAGACCATCCTCAGGCTTTGAGGAATTTTTTCAGAGAGGCAAAGAGTGCGGCACGGCTGAATTATCCGAACATAGTTACGGTTTATGATGCGGGAGAAGAGGCAGGGAATTATTATATTGCGATGGAATATATAGAAGGAGAAACCGTAAAGCAGATATTATCCCGAGATGGAAAACTTCCGCTTAAAGCAGTGGTAATAATTGCAGGGCAGGTGTGCCGGGCTTTGGAATATGCGCATGAACGGAAGGTGGTTCATCGGGATGTAAAGAGTTCTAATATAATGTGGAGCAAGGATAAGATGGTTAAGCTTATGGACTTTGGGTTAGCCAAAGTTTTAGAAGAGGTGAAGGGGCATCAGACCATTGCCAGTGGCACCCCTTATTATATGAGTCCGGAGCAGGCTTTGGGTAAGGAGGTTGACCATAGAACTGATATTTACAGCTTAGGAGTGACTATGTTTGAGATGGCAACCGGTCAGCTTCCCTTCAAAACTGGGGATGCGGTTTATCATCATATTCATACTCCTCCGCCAGAAGCTAAGAACATTATTCCGGAAATAGATTCTACTCTTAACGAGATAATTCTCCGCTGTATGCAAAAGGAGCCAGACGTTCGGTTTCAGAGCGCCAAGGAACTGTTTGAGGCTTTGAAAAAGGTTAAGGTGGAATAAATCAATTTAAACAGGTAAGGTTCCCAGGGTGATTTTAGGATGGCAGAAAAGGCTAAACAAGAATTGGGTGAAAAATTGGATATTCGGCGGGAGGCGCTGATTCGGCTCTTAAAGGACCCGAATGAAGAGGTGCGGCAGATGGCGGCAAGCGCGCTGGAGCGTTTGGATGGAATGAATAATCTACCCAAAATTATGGAACGATATAAAAATGGAGATAAGCAGACCAGGCTCAAGGCGATTTATGCCTTAGGGAAATTGGGAGGCGAGGAGGTGCTTCCGGTTTTGATTCACGCCTTAGAGAACCAGGAGGAGGATATTCGGGCGAGTGCGATTCGGGTTCTGGGTGAACTTAAAGAGCCTTCTACTCTCCCGGCTTTAATTTTAAGACTTAATGACCCAAGCATCACGATTCAAACTATGGTCGCAGAGGCGTTAGGCAATTTCCGTCATCCCAATTTAGCCGGGCATCTAATTCCTCTGCTCAAACGGGGAAATAAATATCTATTGATTGCGGTGTTAGAATCTTTAGGCAAGTTAAATGCGGTCTCTGCCTTGGAGGAGATAATCAAGCTGTTGGAGCATTCGGAGCCAGAGGTGAGAAAGACCGCGGCCAAGGTATTGGGACAACTCCAGACCCGGGAGTAGAAATTTTTATTTTTGCAAAGTTATTTTGTTCACCTCCCAGAGCCCCAGCCTCTTTATCATAATGAAATATAAAAGGACTATAAAAACCAAAAGCCCTAAAATCCAGCCCAGCGCAGTGCTATTTAAAAGTTTAGTAAAGCCATGAATTAAAAGACTTGCCACAATCGCAGAGCCCAAACAATGAATAAAAACCAGGCGCATTAAGATAAAAACAATGGTGAGGCGGGAGAGTTTCTCTGCCCGGTCTTTATTCGCCACTTCTCCTAATTGATAGCCTTTTTTAATCCAGTCGCTCATCCAGTAAAACACTATCGGGAGCATTACCACCCCCATTGCATAAAGGGTGACTGCGACTGGGCTTTTGAGCCAGCTGAGCCAATCAAGCACTGCCTGCCAAGAAACCTCCCGAGGTTGCCATAACTGGACACATTGCCTTGCGCCCCAATCACTACAAGAATAGAAAAAGCGCTGATAACCAGTCCCGTCCCAGCCGTGAACCAGGATGAAGAACATACAGAAATATCCAAGTCCGGTTAATAAAAATGCGCCATAGAAATTATTCCTTCTAATCAATAGATAAGCAAGCCAGTATCCGAGAATGCCCTGAGTGACATTGGTCAGAGTAAAAAGCATAACCAGCCAGGCAGGAATGGTTTGATACCTTCCCACCTGCATCGTCTCCCATTCTGGAAATCCCCATAAAAGCGTGGCTCCGGAGGGGACAAAAAAGATAGAAAGATAGAGCAGAGTTTTTACAAAGAACTTGCTCTCAAAAGGTTTATCCTGATTTTTGAGTTGCCTCATTGCCGCAGAGGCAAAGCCCGCGCCAAAAGCAAAGCTCCAGAAAACATCAACTTGAACCATTTTTCCCCTCCTTTTTAATTAGCCTCAATTCCTTCTAACCCATCGCCCCATAATTTCTTTAAATTGCTTTTTAGCATATTCTTATAAGTTTGTCAATCACCATAATGAAGGAAATTTTATTTTTGCGCTTGAAGAGAGGAAAGGGATTTAATAAGATATAATTGTTTTGAAATTTCAGAAGATAAAAAGTAGGCTGGAAAAAGAGCTATCCAAAGAAGAGAATCAGCTGGATAATCTGGCATTAGAGATTCATTGTCATCCTGAGTTGAGTTTTCAAGAATATCTTGCCAGTGAATTATTGACTGATTATCTTGAAAAGCAGGGGTTTAAAGTGGAGAAAGGCATAGCCGGGCTTAAAACCAGCTTCCGGGCTTATTCCAGAAACAAATCCAGAAGACCCTGCGTGGGGTTTTTAGCAGAGATGGATGCACTTAGCGGGTTGGGACACGCCTGTGGTCATAATTTGATAGGAGTTTCCAGCGTGGGCGCCGGCGTGATTTTAAGAAAGGCATTTCCCGAGTTAAAAGGTGGAATTGAGGTGATTGGCTGTCCCGCTGAAGAGCGTGGTGGGGGCAAGGTGATTATGGAGAAAGCTGGAGTTTTTGATGGCTTGGATTTGGCGATAATGGTTCATCCTTCTAACCGCACTGAGCTTTACAAATTATCTTTGGCGCTTGTGGAGGTGGAGTTAGAATTCATTGGCAGGGCAAGTCATGCCTCAGCAAATCCAGAGCAAGGAATAAATGCTCTGGATTCAGCCATAGAGACTTTTAACATAGTCAATGCGCTTCGCTCAAAACTGGGCGGATATGCAAGAATAAACGGGATTATCCGCGAGGGAGGAAAAGCGCCAAATATAATACCGGACCGAACAAAAATTGAGTTCTGGGTGAGGGAGGAGAATTTAGAGAAGGCACTTTCGCTTGCCAGAATAGTTAAGAGAGCAGGAGAGAGCTCTGCAAGGGCAATCGGAGCAAAGTGCCGGGCAAAAATTCATAAGGAGCTTGGTTATGAAGCCTTTTTACCGAACCGAACCGCGGGCAAGGCGTTATGGGAGATATTTCAAGGCTTAGGGATAAAGATAGAGCAAGGAGATGAGAAGAAGGAAATGGGAAGCACAGATGTTGGGAATTTAAGCTGGAAAGTGCCTACGCTTCATCCCACCATAAAAATAGGGGAGGCGGTTCCGCATACTGAGGAATTTGCTCAAGCCAGTGGCAGTGAAAAGGGGCTTAACCAGATGAAAAATATGATATTGGCAATGGCGATATTGGGCTATCGGGTGATGACGGATAGGAGATTAAGAATTCAGATGTGGGAAGAGCTGGCGGAGGAAAAAAAGAGGAAATGATTATTATTGGGCTGAATTCTGGGACAAGTAAAGATGGGGTGAGCGGGGTATTATTTGAGAGGTTGAAGCTATTTCCCAGAGCAAAGGTCAAGGTGATGCGGGAGCAGGAATTTGCTTACCCAGGATGGCTATTGGAAAAGATAAAAAAAACAATCTCTGAAGGAGGGATAGAGGAGGTTGCCAGATTAAATTTTTTGCTGGGGGAATTTTTTTCCGATTGTGCGCTTCGGTTAATTAAACAAAGTGGGATAAAAAAAGAGCGGATAGATTTTATAGCCAGTCATGGTCAGACGGTTGGCCATTTTCCGGGTCTGATAAAAATCAGGGGATATAATAATAGAGCTAGTCTTCAATTAGCTGAGCTGAGTGTGATTGCACATCGGACCGGAATAACCACGGTTGGGGATTTTCGGGCTGGGGATATTGCCGAAGGCGGGGAAGGCGCGCCGGTGCTTAGTTATCCGGAGTTTTTGCTATTTAGTTCAAAAGAGAAAAATCGGATGGTGTTAAATTTAGGTGGGATTAGTAATTTCAGTTTGCTTGCCAAAGATGGGGAGGCGAACGAGGTTCTGGCAACAGATTGTGGTCCGGGTAATCTTTTGCTGGATGAGTTGGCGGTTCGGGTGTCGGGTAATCGGATGGATAAAAATGGGGAATGGGCTTTGAGAGGAAAAGTTAGGAGGGAATGGGTAAGGAGGTTTTTGGCTCATCAATTTTTTGAGCGAAGAGCGCCAAAAAGCACAGGTGAAGAGGAATTTAATAAAGACTGGGTAAAAGGTATAATATCTGGGTTTAAATGGAATAAGGAAAAAGATGGGTGCGATTTACTCCGGAGCGGGGTTTATGCGGTTGCCGAGATGATAGGCAAAGCCTATTATGAGAATTATTCTGATTTTAGGTTAGAAGAGGTGATAGTTTCTGGAGGAGGTGCAAGGAACCGAGCATTGATTTTGGAACTGGAGCGGGTTTTGGGAAAGAGGATGATTTTAAGTGAGGAGCTGGGCATAGGTTTAAAAGCCAAGGAGCCGATTGGGTTTGGGTTGTTAGGTGAGCTATGCTTATTGGGCAGAGCAGGTAATTTAGCTTTAGCTACTGGTGCAAAAAAACAGGCAATTTTAGGAAAAATAGTTCCGGGTAAGCATTGGGGAGAGCTGTTGAGCAAATTTAAAAGGAGTGGACAATGAAAAGAATCAAAATCAGGACCACGAGCAGGATAGAGATGGTGGATGTGACCAGTGAGATTGAGAATTTATTTTCTGGTCGGGAGGTGAATGAGGGGATTTGCTTGATTTATTGTCCGCATACCACTGCGGGAGTGGTGATTAACGAGCATGCGGACCCGAGTGTGGCGGAGGATATTGCCAGCGCCTTAAGTGAGCATTTTCCGCATCGGAGGCCCTGGAGACATTTGGAGGGAAACGCGGATGCGCATGTTAAATCCGCGGTAGTGGGCAGTTCTGTAATGATTCCGATTACTGGTGGAAGGTTAGCGCTGGGCACTTGGCAGGGGATTTTCTTCTGTGAATTTGATGGTCCCAGGAATAGAGAATTATATATTCAGGTGATAAGCATAGAATGAGTTTGGGAAGAATTTTAGGGATTGACCTAGGCGAGAAGCGGGTCGGGCTTGCGATTTCGGACCCGAGCCAGATGATTGCGTCTCCGTTAGGAAAACTGGAATTTAGAACCGAACACCAGCTAATTATTGATATTGAAGCAGTGGTCAGAGAGAAAGAGGTGAAGGAGATAGTGGTGGGTTATCCGCTTCGGACCAGCGGAAAAAAGGGAGAGTTGGCGCTTTTTGCCGAGCGGATAGCAGAGCAATTAAAGGAGAGGACTGGTTTAGAGGTTCATCTTTGGGATGAACGGATGAGCACTCAGGGAGCGGAGCGGGCTTTGTTAGAGGCGGATTTATCTCGGAAGAAGCGGAAAGAGGTTCGGGACCAGGTGTCAGCGGGATTAATTCTCCAATCATTTCTTGAGTCAAGGAGGAGTGGGGTTTGAAGGCTCGGAATATATTTTGGTTTTCTATAATTTTGATAGGGATGCTTATGGTGATTTTAGGCTGGGTGATGAGCCAAAAGAGCAGACGGGCAAAAGAGATTGGAAAAGCAGAGAAGGTTATTATCCTGGTTCAGCCGGGCGCGCATTTGAAGGAGGTGGCGAGGGAGCTTGAGGATAAAGGAGTGATTTCTGATGCTGGGGTTTTGGTTTTTTTAGCCCGACTAAGTTCAGATGAAAAGAAGATTCAGGCTGGGGAGTATGAATTTGAAACCGGAATGGGTTATGAGCAGGTTTTAGAGGCGCTGGTTAAAGGCAGACAGAGGTATTATAAGTTAGTAGTGCCAGAGGGGTATAATATCTGGCAGATAGCGGAGTTATTGGATAGGAGCGGGATTTGGTCTGCGGAAAAATTTTTGAGTCTGGTAAAGGATAAGGTTTTTATTGGGTCATTGGGTCTGGAGCTGGATAGCCTGGAGGGGTATCTTTATCCGGAGGGCTATTTTATCAAGCGGTATGAGACTGAGAAAGATATTATAAAGATGATGGTGAATCGGTTTAAGGAGAGATGGAAAACGGAATATGAGGAGCGGGCAAAGGAGCTGGGATTGACCGAGCGGGAGGTGATTATACTTGCCTCGATCATAGAGAAGGAGACGGGACGGAGGGATGAGAAGCCATTGGTTAGCGCGGTGCTTCATAACCGGCTGAAGAAGAAGATGCCATTATGTATGGACCCGACTGTGATTTATGGGTTGATGCCGGGTTTTAGTGGCAATCTCACCAAAAGCAATTTACAAACTTTCACTCCCTACAACACTTATCTTAATTCCGGACTACCGCCCGGACCGATTTGCAACCCGGGAGAAGATTCCATTCGCTCTGCGCTTTATCCAGCAGAGGTAAACTATTTATATTTTGTTTCCAAAGGGGATGGGAGTCATTATTTTAGCTCTAATTATTCTGAGCATCTAAAAGCGGTGGAAACTTATCAAATGAAGGGGAAATAATTTTTGGTAATCAAGGTCAAGGAGATTTATCCTGCGATAATTGGTGAGGGGATATATTCTGGGTATTGTGGCTTACTGCTGAGGGTGGCTGGATGTAATCTGCGCTGTCTTTATTGTGATACCAAATATGCCTGGAAAGGTGGGAGAAGCTATCGGGGTGAAAGGCTTTTAGGGAAGATTAAAAAAAGCGGATATAAACGGGTGCTGATAACCGGAGGGGAGCCTTTGCTTCAGGAGGGGATGATAGATTTTTTACAGGAGCTGGTTCAAATCGGTAAAGAAATTTTGCTTGAGACCAATGGTTCAATCGCTATTAAGGAGGTTCCCAAGCAGGTTCATATTATAATGGATTTAAAGAGCCCGGGCAGTGGTGAGGAGAGCGCAAATGATTATGAGAATCTGAACTGGCTGAAAAGCACAGATGAGCTGAAATTGGTGTTAGTCAGCCAGAAGGATTATCAATGGGCAAAGCGGGTGATAGAGGAATATAATCTTTCAAACCGGCTGATGGTCAATTTTTCTCCAGCCCAGGGTTTTTTAAAGCCAGCTCAGCTGGCTAGATGGATAATTAAGGATAGGCTGAATGTGAGATTAAATTTACAATGGCATCGGCTAATTTTTCCGGGAAAAGAAAGAGGAGTTTGAATTGAGCGAGGAGCGAGAAGTAGCAAAGAGCACTGCGCTAATCAGTGGACTGACTATGATAAGCAGGGTCTTGGGAATGGTCCGGGATATGGTGATTGCCAGAATTTATAGCGCAGGCGCTATCGCGGATTGCTTTTTTGTGGCTTTTAGCCTGCCTGCAACTATGGCACGGCTTTTAGGCGATGGTGGTTTCACGATTAGCTTTGTGCCGGTGTTCACTGAAGAGCTTGAGAAAAAGGGAAGGCAAGAGGCAATGAAGCTTGCCTATACCACCTTTTGGATAGCTTTGGTGTTTATTCTTGTGATTACTGTTTTAGGAATAATTTTTGCGCCTTGGCTGGTGAGGATAATCGCTCCGGGATTTGGCTTGGAATCAGGAAAAATGGAGATAGCGACCAGGCTCACTCGGCAGATTTTTCCATATACCATTTTGGTCTGTATAGTCGCACTAGCAATGGGGATATTAAACTCATTCAAGCATTTTGCAATGCCGGCGTTAAGTCCAGTGCTCCTGAACCTCTCTATGATTGCCAGTGTTCTGATTGTCAATGAGCGCTATGATTTTTTTTCAAAAGGAATGAGTCTGGTCATTGGGGTTTTGGCAGGAGGGATTTTTCAGGTTCTGGTTCAGGTTCCTACTTTGTGGAGGTATGGATTTCGGTTTCGGGCTTACTTTGACTTAGCTCATCCGGGCTTAAGAAAAATGGGGCAAATGATGGGGGTGAGTGTGTTTGGGGTGATGGTTTATCAATTAAATGTTTTCATCAATACTTTTTTTGTTTCTGAATTTAGTGGGGGGCGGTCTTATATTTATTATGCCGATAGACTGGTGGAGCTACCACTTGCGATTTTTGGAATTGCATTAGGCACTGCCATCCTCCCCAGTTTTTCCAGATACTCTGCTCATCAGGATTTAAAGGGGTTGGCTAAGACTTTAAATTTCGGCTTGAACTTTGTGTTGTTTATGATAGTTCCAGCTATTATTGGGCTGATTTTTTTCCGCCTGCCAATTATCAGTGTGATTTATCAGGGTGTGAATTTTACAATGAATGATAGCTTAAAGACTGCTAATGCGCTTTTATTTTATTCGCTTGGAGTATGGGCAAGCGCGGGTTTAAGGGTAATAGTGCCCAGTTATTATTCGCTTAAAGACGCGCGCACGCCAGTTATGGCAAGCGCCACAGCAATGCTGGTTAATTTAGTGGGTTGCTGGCTTTTCACCAAAGAAATTTCCTGGACTCGGGAGCATTTAGGCTTTGCCGGGGTTTGCCTTGCCACTATGATTGCCTCCATTATCAACTTTTTTATTCATATCTTGCTTTTGAGGAGGAAACTGCCGGGATTTATTGATGGTTCTATTTTCACTAACTTAGCCAAAAGCCTGCTTGCCTGCCTGCCAATGATATTATTTTCTTTTTGGATAGCGGATAAAGAGTTATGGCTGGAGCCGGGAAGGATATGGGAAAAGATTGGCTGGCTGGGACTGAGTATTTTATTTTCCGGGTTTTTTTATTTTGCGCTTGCCTGGCTTTTGGGTATGCCAGAGCTTAAATGGTTAAAAGAGTTTATCCAGAACCGGAGCAAGAGATGACGCAATACTGGATTTTTTCTACTGCTCTGGGCAAGGCTGGGATTGTGGTCAGCAAAAAAGGGATTTGCCGAGTAATTTTACCGGGCTGGAGCAAAGAAAAAATTCAGGATTTCATCAAAGACCACTATCCGGAATCAAAGCCAGGAAAAGTGCCTGCCTCCAGAAAAATTCAGAAAGCCATAAATTATATTGAGAGATATTTTTGCGGAAGCATTGAGGAGAGGAAATTTCCATTGGACCTGACTGAATTAGGAGAGTTCCAGAAAAAAGTCTTGGAGTTGGTGAGTAAAATAAAAGCAGGGGAGACCAGAAGCTATGGCTGGCTGGCAGAGCGGTTGGGAAATAAGAAAGCGGTTAGGGCAGTGGCTCAGGCTTTAGCCCATAATCCGGTTCCTTTATTTATTCCTTGCCATCGGGTAATTGGCAAAGATGGCTCCCTCAAGGGTTTTAGTGCCCCGGCTGGGGTGAGTTTAAAAATTTTTTTGCTCAAGCTGGAGCAAAGGCTTAAGGATAAATCTCGGACTAAAACTCCTCTTTAAGTAATTGTTTGATTATCTTTTCAATCCTCACTTCCAATTTGGAAGCGGAATCGCTTACGCCCTTGTTGATATACATTGAGGGGCTGGTGTGTTGAAGCACCCGCTTGAAGGTATCATCACAGCGTTTGCTGGTGAAAAAAAGAATCGGAATAGGTGCCAGATTAAGCGCTTTTTCCCAGCTTCTAATCGCCACCGCCGCGCTGATGCCATTAAGCACTGGCATAATCACATCCAGAATCACAAGACCCGGATGGATATTTTCGCTTCGGTTTTTCAAATAGCTAATCAGGAACTCAAATCCGTTTTTGCAAGAAATCACTCTCTGAGCTAAATTTTTAATTCTAATCATCTCCTGAAGAATCAAAGCGACCAGTTCAGAATCCTCTGCCAGAATGATGGTCTCAAATTTGGCGGGCACTGGACCGGGCTGGTCCTCATCTAATAAAATTTTTTCTTCCATCTGGGTAGGGAAGCTATGCGCGGGCTGGCTCTCTTTGGGGAAAATCGGAATCGGTCCTTCTGAGACAATTGAGCTTTCGGAATGAAAATCTGCAATGGATTTAAGCTCTGGTTCAGGCAGAGAAGCAGTATCTAAACTCGGGAACTCCTCGGGTTTTAATTCCTGAGAGATTTTTTCCAGCGATTTTCTGGTGCCTAAATAAGCGCCACACTGGGCGCAACGGAATAACTCCTCGCCCTCTATGCCCAGGTCCACCTTCTCCAGCGGAACCAATTCTCCGCAGGAGAGACAATAAGCTTTTTCTGGCTGGTTCATTTTTTATATTTTATCTGGATTTTTTAATATCTCCAAAGCTCGTTGAGCGGCGGTTTGTTCCGCCTCTTTCTTGCTTTTGCCCGAGCCTTGAGCAACCGGTTTCTGGCTAATCAAGACTTCAATCTCAAAAATTTTATTATGGTCTGGACCGGATGCTGAAACCAGACGGTATCTTGGCGGTTTTCCGCCTTGAGCTTGAAGCATCTCCTGGAGCTTGGTTTTATAATCCTGCTCAATCAAATCCAGACTCAGGTTTTTTAAAATCTCCTGAAGATGCTTTCTAATCATCTCAAAGGCTTTATCAAAACCTCCATCCAGATAAACTGCGGCGCAAAGCGCTTCATAACTATCCGCAAGAATAGAGGGCTTGTCCCTACCGCCCGTAGCCTCCTCCCCTTTACCCAGCCTTAAGAAAAGGTGCAAATTTAGACTCTTGGCTAATTGAGCCAAGCTATGAACATTGACCAAGCGAGCCCGAAGTCTGCTCAAATCCCCTTCTTCTGCCTCTGGAAATTTTTCTATCAAAAGATGTCCCACCACCAAATCCACTACCGCATCTCCTAAAAATTCCAGCCGTTCATAATGGCTGGCATTAAGCTTAGGGTTTTTCCTCTGCCTGCGATTATTATTTTCATAAACAAAACTCCGATGAGTTAACGCCCTGGCCAATAGCTCCGGATTTTGGAAATGGTATCCAATAATTCTCTCCAGATTTGGATAATCTTGAGCCTCACCCATTATATTCCTCTCCAATCAGCTCCGCTTCGGTTATCTTTACCAATTTTACCCTTACCCGTTTTCTAATTCCAGCGCGAGTTTTTGCCTTGAGATAAAGATAGTTCTGGCTATATCCCATTCCCCATTCTTTATCCCGGTCTTCAATCACTATTTCCATTTTCTTCCCCAGCTGGCTTAATGCAAAATCGCGTTTGCGCTTTTGGTTCAATTCAGAAAGCTGAATGATTCGCGGTTTAATGATTCGCTCCGGCACCTTGGGCTTGAACTTTTGAGCCGGGGTCAGGGGCCTAGGGGAAAAGCTGAAAATGTGAAGATAGCCAAAGAGAAGCTCTTGAATTGTGCGATAGGTGTTTTCAAACTGAAGCTGATTTTCTCCTGGAAAGCCCACCAGCACATCCAAGCCTAAGCAAAGTTCCGGAATTTTAGAAAAAAGCTCCTGACATAATCGTAGAAATTGCTCTCTGGAATAGGGTCTTTTCATCCGCTTAAGAATTTCATTATCCAAACTCTGCATTGGTAAATGGAGATGGGGACAGATGAGCTTTGAACCGGCAATGGTCTCAATCAATCTCTGAGAGATGGTCATCGGCTCTAATGAGCTTAAGCGGATTCTTCCGGGAAAGCCTGCTTTTTCTATTTTTTCTAAAAGCTCAGCTAACTCGCTCCCTATATCTTTACCCCATTCCCCAAGATTGATACCGCATAAAACCACCTCTCCAAATCCCTGCTCGGATAAAGCGGTCAATTGAGAAAACACTGATTCTAAAGGCAGGCTCCTGCTTTTCCCTCGGGCATACGGCACTATGCAATAACTGCATCTATAATTACATCCTTCCTGAATTTTCAAAAAAGCCCGGGAACGGGTTTGAAGACCTGCTTGGGGGTGATAGAAAAAATCCTTGGGAATATCTGGTTCTTTTCCGCACAGCTTTTTTACCAGTTTATCTTTCTCATTAGCTTTGAAGATGAGGTCAAAATTTGTGCCTTTAAGAGCGATAGGATTAGCTTCTGCCAAACAACCAGTAATCACCACTTGAGCATTCGGATTCCATCTTTTGGCTTTATTTATCCATTGTCTTGCGTCAAAGTCTGCTCGGTGAGTGACCGTGCAGGTGTTGATTATATAAATATCTGCTGGAAGCTCCTCACCCGGCGAGACCAAGATAAAATTATCTTTCAAATAACCCAAAAGCGCAGAAGAATCATATTGATTGGCTTTACAGCCCAGAGTGATAAGGCAAAGCTTTGGTTTTTCACTCATCTGGTTTAATCAAAGGCTTTTTCTATCCAGCCTCCACCTAAAACCCGCTCCTCCCGATAAAACACCACTGCCTGACCCGGAGTGATTGCTCGCTGAGGCTGGTCAAAGCTCACTATTACCTTATCTTGGGAGGTTAGCTCTACTCGGCATTCTGCTTTTTCGGTTTTATATCTAATTTTGGCAGAGCAGGATAAAGGAAATTGAACCCCTGCTACCCAGTTTATCTTATTGGCTAAAAGCTTTTGATGATAAAGCCCTGGTTCTTTTCCCACTATTATTTGGTTCTGCTTCGGGTCTAGCGCAAGCACATACAGACCGGGTTGATTCAAGCCCAATCCCCGATGTTGACCAATGGTGTAGCGATAAATCCCCTGATGAGTTCCCAAAACCTCTCCGCTTGAGTCAACTATCTCCCCAGGCTTTTTAGCTTCTGGTTTAAGAACTTCAATCAGCTTTGGGTAATTACCAGAAAAAGCAAAGCAAACATCCTGACTTTCGCATCTCTCCGCAGAGGGAATTCCCCAGTCTTGGGCTTGGGCTTTCACCTGCTTTTTAGTCCACTCCCCTAAGGGGAAAAGCAATCTGCTTAAAAACTTTTGATTGAGCAAAAATAAAAAATAAGACTGGTCTTTAGTTTTATCTTTTGCCTCTAAAAGAGCATAAGAGCCGCTACAAGGCTCAAAACCTACCCGGGCATAATGCCCGCTGGCAATATATTTAGCAGAGAACTCCTCAGCTAATTCCCAAAGCGCCTGAAACTTGATTTTGGGATTACAAAGCGCACAAGGATTAGGGGTTTTGCCAGCTATATATTGCTCAATAAACGGCTCCACAATTTCTTTCCTAAATCGCTCCCTAAGGTCAAGACTATAAAATTTTATGCCCAGTTTCTCCGCACTTTTTTTTGCCCACTGCTGGAAGGGAGAGCTTGCTTCATCAATCTCTCGTGGTTTCCAGAGTTGAAAATAAACCCCAATCACCTCAAAACCATTTTTCAAAAGAAGTGCGGAGGCTAAAGCGCTATCCACCCCGCCACTCATCGCTACCACTACCTTTTCTTTTTCCGCCATTTTTTGCTTATAGATGTTTTTTTAAGAATATAAATTTGAACTCAGCTATTCGGAGATTCAATTACATCGGCAGTTCCATAAATTCTATCTCTTCTGGCGCATTTTCTATCAGGTTCATTTCTTCCGCATCCTGAAAAAACAGAGATAAACCCTTAATATGCTGAGAGGTGAGGGAAAAATCAATTCCCTTCCAGTAATTGACTATCTCCTCAGTAGTCATCCAGTTATAATCAGTCAACTCCTTTGCCCAGCTTTTATAGTTCTTTCTAACCTCCTCAACCGCATATTTCAAACTGCGATGAAAAATAATCAGCTGTTCCCTTTTTTCCTGAGCAGAATCCCTCCTCACCAGCCAAAGCGCAAAGACCATTGGCAAACCAGTCTGCTCCTTCCAAAGCTCCCCTAAATCATAAACCCGTTGGTATCTTTTCAGGCTCTTTTCCCGAAGCGCAGAATCTCCAATTAAAAGATGCGCCTCGCTATCACTCCAGCTGGTTCTAAATTGATTGTTAAACTGATAATACTTTCCTAAAAGCAGCTTGAGAAGCGCAACCGCACTGGCGCTCGCAGTGGGAATGGAAATCGCCATCTCATCCAGGTCTTCAATCGCCAGGTCAGAAAAAAGTAGCACACTGCCCACTGCTCCATTACAGCCAATCGCCAGTTCTGGCAGAACCAAATAATCATCTAAATTCAATGGGTATTCTATGGAGCTGGAGATACTGACATCCAGCTCTGCTCGTTTAAGCATAGAATTTAAATCCGCGGGAGGGGCAGAAATGAACTCAAAAAAATCCTGATTATAAATCTTCCTGAGAGGGGCAAAATAAGGATAACAATCCAGATAGGGAATCTCCCCAATTAACAGCTTCTCCATTTTCCTCTCTTCACTCCTTATCAAATTTAATTTGGCTTTATTCTTCAGTGGTAATCCTCAGCACTTCCTCCACAGTGGTAATCCCCATTCCTAACTTCTTAATGGCAACTTCTCTTAAGCTCATCATCCCTTCTTCTATAGAAACCTTCTTGATTTCACCCGCAGGCGCTTGTTGATTGGTCAGCTTCTTAATTTTTTCGGAAATCTCCATCACCTCAAAAATTCCGGTCCTGCCCAGATATCCCGTGTTCCTGCATTCCAAACAACCCTCCCCATACCAGACCTTATAGCTTTTCCCACGGTCTTTGAGCGGAATTCCCAACA
>Ga0123519_10003299_pt1 | contig 26787 bp, 27 predicted proteins | sample YelNatPaOPRAMG02_FD_87396 | JGI IMG/M metagenome (GOLD analysis project Ga0123519, IMG submission 87396) | Hot spring microbial communities from Yellowstone National Park - Yellowstone National Park OP-RAMG-02 (version 2) | ecosystem: Environmental > Aquatic > Thermal springs > Hot (42-90C) ...
AAGACGGGCAGCAGCACGCCGGGCACTGCCAGCAGGAAGAAAATCAGGCCGAAGCTGAATGTTCCCACCACTTCTTCACCCCAGTTCCTGCGAAACAGTTCCGCCGAGCGCTTGAGCGCTTCAATCGGTCCGAGATTCTCAAAAGCCAGCACCGGTACGACGAAAAATGTGGCCAGCGTCCAGGCGATCCCCACCAGGCTTGCCACCAGCCGGCCGATCAGGCTCGATCGGTCTTCGATCATTCGCAGAACCATGCCGACCGTGGCCGCCAGCACCGCCCACTGGAAAATCACCCCGACGCGGCTCCAGGCAATATGCAGGCCGTCGCGCACGGTGGGATTGCCTCCCTCAAGCCGGATGGATGCCGCACTGACCAGCGCGGTGTTGAAAAACACAATGACGAAGTAATTCGCCAGGTAGAAAAAGAACACGCTGAGAAGCAGCGTCGCTCCGCCGGGATGCCAGGTCCCCTGTGCGGCGATGGCCGCCCTGATCTGCGGGTAAAAGAACAGCCCGCTCCCGGCAAGCAGCGATACCGTGACGGCAATGCAGGCAATCGCAGAAAGCACCGGCAGCAGCATCAACTCCTCGTCCTCTCGCAGAATTGCAAAGCTCTGCTTCACAAGCGCCCACGTGTTACTGATCCTTCCCATGGCCATTCTCCTGATCGAGCATCAAGCTCATGTTGAACAACTTCGCTTGATGCTCGGCAACTTCGGGCCGCGAACCTTGCGCTCCGGCATCCGCCACCCGCCCGGTTCCTATGATAATATGCGGCCTCGCCTTCAGGGCTGCAAAACTTTTGCGCGTTTCAAGAGGGTGATCGCGCCGGCTGGTGCTGAACCGTCGAACGGGTTGAAGATGATCGCGAGGGGCAATGGAGAAGTTCTGTTTCCCATACGTAAGCCTGAATTTGCGACTGAACAAAGAGCGGGAGACCAACATGTATAACCAAAAAGTTGCTCGTTTCGCATGGATATTGATGATGTTAGCCATTATGTGCTGGGAGCCTTTGGTAAGCTTTGCGCAAAGCCCGCTCGCCAAGACTCCCCCCATGGGATGGAACAGTTGGAACCATTTTGGCTGCAAGATAACGGATGCTATCGTTCGCGCGCAGGCGGACGCAATGATAGCAACCGGGATGAGGGCCGCAGGTTATGAATACGTTAACATCGATGATTGCTGGGAGGGAAAGCGGGACTCGCAAGGCTTCATCCATCCGAACTCGAAATTTCCTGACATGAAATCCCTGGCGGACTACGTGCATTCCAAGGGGCTGAAGCTTGGAATCTACTCCTCCCCCGGCCCCAGGACGTGCGCGGGCTTTGAAGGAAGTTACGGGCACGAGCAACAGGACGCTGAAACCTATGCGCAATGGGGCATCGACTATCTGAAGTATGACTGGTGCAGCGCCCGTTATGTCTATCAGCCGGACCAGTATCCGTCCGCTTTCGAGAAGATGCATCAGACCCTGCGCAGCACAGGCCGGCCCATTGTTTTCAGCATCCACGGCCGCGGAAGGGTCTGGGCTTGGGCGCAATCGGTGGGCGCGAACCTTTGGCGCACCACAGGCGATATCAAGGACGACTACAACCGCATGATCGCCATCGGGTTCGGGCAGAGCGGCCTTGCGCAATTCGCGGGACCGGGCCACTGGAACGATCCCGATATGCTCGAAATCGGAAACGGCGGCATGACCGCCGGCGAATATCGCACGCATATGAGCCTCTGGTGCCTGCTTGCCGCACCGCTGATTACCGGCAACGATCTGACGCAAATGTCATCTGAAACGCTCGCCATTCTAACCAACCCGGAGGTCATTGCGGTCGATCAGGACCCACTGGGCAAGGAGGGACATCGCGTGTGGGAAGAAGGCCCGCTCGAAATCTGGATGAAGCCTCTCGTCGACGGCGGCAAAGCGGTCGGATTATTCAACCGCGAACAGTCCACCATCAGAATGACCGTGCACTTCAGCCAGATTGGCATCGGGACCCGCGCCACCGTCCGCAACTTGTGGGCGCACAGGGACCTCGGGACCTTCATGGGCAGCTTCTCCGCCGACGTTGAACACCATGGCGTAGTCCTCGTCAAAATCAAGTCCGCACAGTAGCGGCGCGCACAGAAGGGCTGCACACGCCGGTCTCACCAGCGCGCCTTTGCAATTAGCGGCGGAATGTTCAATCATAAAAAGCGCGGCGAATAAGTCTGTCAATTTCGGTGAGGCTGGGTCAAAATGCCCACAGGACCTCAAAACGCACAAAAGCGCTTAACCCTCGATTGGCCGGAGGATTGGCGAAGCCTCATGCACGGGCTGACGCGCGAGCAGTGCGAACTTGAAGTGCTGCCGAGGTATCTTTCGGCGCAGCGCTGGTTCGCTTCCAAGGGCGCGGTGATCAAGCGTGCCGTGTTGAAAGACCGATTTGAATTCAAAGGCCCCCACGGCAACTGGCTGCTCGCCACTTTTTCCGCCCATCTATCCGATGACCGTTCGGAAGATTACTTTCTGCCGCTGGCCGTCGCGTGGGACGGGCAATCATCTGCGGCAGCGCCCGCTGATTCCGCCCAAATCCTTGCGAACGTCCGCAAGGGCAGGCAGACCGGCCTCCTGATGGAGGCTCTAACTGACGCTCGCTTTATCGCTGATCTTGTCCGGGCCGTGGAAGAAAACCAGTTGTTCGCTGATTCGAGCGGCCAATGGCGCTTCAGCCGTACCAGGGCCTGGCAACCCTTGCACGCAGCGGAAGCGCTGAAGATCAGGAAAATCGGCGCCGAGCAAAGCAACTCCAGCGTTCTGATCGAGGACAAAATGGTCCTGAAGGCATACCGCAAGATCGAACGCGGCATTCATCCTGAGCTCGAAATCGGCCGTTATCTGACCGAAGTTGCAAACTATCACAGCACGCCACCGCTGGTTGGAGCCGTCGAGCACTTTTTGCCGGACGGGCAGCCCGCGGCGCTCGCCGTCATTCAGGCATTTGTTCCAAACCAGGGCGACGGATGGTCATACACACTGAGCCACTTGAAACGCCGGTTCAGTGAAATCCTGCAAGGGCGGGCGGACGCGGGCGGCAATCATTCCTATATGGCATTGATGGAACGCCTCGGCGCGCGCATCGGGGAACTTCAGAGGGCATTCTCCATTGAGACCGATGACCCAGCCTTCCGGCCCGAGCCCATTACCGCGGAAGATGTTGATTTTCGGAAGCGCGAAGTTCAGTCCGAAGCCGTGACCACGTTCGGGCTTCTGGCAAATTCAGAGCACGTGTTGCCTCCGGAACAACAGAGCCGGGTGCAGGCCCTGCTCGATCAGCGCGGCCGTATCTTGAGCATGATCGCCTCTTTCGAGTTGCGCCCGGGCCCGACGCTGATGAAAACCCGCTTTCACGGCGATCTCCACCTCGGGCAAGTCCTTGTCTCTGACGACGATTTTTACATCATCGATTTTGAAGGCGAGCCTGCGCGTCCGTTCGATCAGCGCCGCGCCAAGCAAAGCCCGCTCAAGGACGTTGCAGGCATGTTGCGCTCGCTTGATTACGCGGCATGGTCCGCATCGTTCGAATGCGCTGCGGACGATATGGATAAACTCGCAAGGGTGGAAAAGGCTGCTGCCGATTGGGTCGTCGCAGCGTCAGAGGCCCTGCTGCGAGGTTACAAAAGCGCCGCTGAAGGATGCTCATCCTATCCGGCGGACCCGGAAAGTTTACGGAAAACGCTCGACCTGTTCATACTCGAAAAAGCCCTTTACGAGGTCCGATACGAGCTTGCCAACCGGCCCGCCTGGTTGCGCATTCCGGTTGAAGGCATCCTGAGGTTGCTCGCCCACCAGTAGCGGGTTCCTGAGAAACGATCCATGGCCCATTATTCCGGGTGAAGCCGCGTCCAGGAAAGGACGGGTCGAAGCGAGAAATCTGCTTTTGCCCAACCAATTGAAAGCGACAGCCGATTCTCCGTGCATATAAGAAGCATCAGCTCTCGGATTTGCGTCAACGAAGATTCTTCAGCAACCTCCAAAGGTTGTTCGAAGCTTCGCCTTCGCGCTTGCCTATTCTGTTAGCACCACCATTGAATAGATTTTCAAACTCGGGATGGTGATCTCGCCGCCTGATGCCCCACGTGAAACCGTGAGCGAGGTTGGCTGCCCTGAGTCCGGTGAAAGCAGCGTGGCGCTGCGATATTTCTTCTTCAGTTGGACTTTTATTTCGCCGGCGGCCGAAGGGCCATAATTCAGCAGATGAATGATTTCGCGGCGGCTTGCGGGCTGGTTAACAACGTTATAAACCACTCCGGCGGGCGCATCAATCGCCGGCACCTTCGATTTCGCGTGCTGGCGCAGGACCGCAGCAAGCTGTTCGAGCGGCGGCGTCTCCTCGTAATAGACGCATTCACCTTTGCCGAGCCTCTGCCCAAAGAATGACGGGTGCGGCCTTCGGCTGCCGTCCTGGTCCAGACTGGCCGACTGCCCAGCGACAATAAGCCTGCCGCCCTCGCGTACGTAATTTTCAAGCGCGGCAAGCGCCTTATTGCTGACTGTTTCTGCCGTCAGGACTGCCACCTCTGAGTAACGGGAAAGCCTGCGCAGGTTCAGGTCGCGCGCGTAGATCACATCGAAGAGCACATTGCGCGCAGCAAGATCATTCAGCAAATCGACGCCCCGGCTGGTGTCATCAAGCACTACGGCCAGCGAAGCAGCCGATTTCGTATCTGTGTAATAGGCCTCATTGGCGGCAAAGAACCGGTTGTAATTCGCAATGGCGTTCCACAGGGCGATAGCTTCAGGATCGCGTTTCCACAGGGCGGTCGCCAGCGAATCCTCAACAAACAGTTCGTTTGCCGCGCCAAAGCTCATCGCCTCCGCCATGGCAAGCTGCTGTCTTTGCGGGGACATGGGCTTCGCCTCGCGCGCACCGAATTCCCGACGGCCGTCTTCCACCAGATTGAGCTTCCAGCTGTCGGAAAGGGCGTCGAGCGTCCGGAAAAGCCCGGCGTTGTTGATGAGATATCCGCCGTCCGCTGCAAGTAAGTCTTCCTTGTCACGCATGCGGCGGACGTGTTGCGCATCATAGATGCCGGGCTCGGACCCGTCCTCTGTCGTCATTGCATTCGTGAGGTGATTCAGGACGTAAGTACTGCTGTGAAAGTTGCCCATCAGCAGGAAATCCTTCTTTCGGTTCAACCCGTACTGATAAATCATGTGGTAGATGTTCATCAGCTGTGTAATGTCTCGCGGAAAGTTATTATCATAATCAACCCCGTCCGCACCGGCCTTGAGTGCCAGATCGACCCGCTCGCGCAGATAATCTTGCCAGCCGGGATTGGAAAGGTCTGCCATGTAGCGGCTGATGTACCCGAGCTTCCTGTACGCAGCGGCGCCGTATGGAACGGGCTTGCCGTCTTTTCCGATCGCCGTCCAACCCCTCGATTCCGGAACATTTTCGTACATGTCCTGCCAGAACATATTGGAGATCGACTCGTACGCCATCACGTGGATGCCCTGGCGGTGGCACTCCGCGATATAGCGCGCAAGCTCTCCCTGCTGCAATCGCTCCGTCTGATTTGAAAAGCCGTTGCTGAACGTCACCCAGATCATGTTGACGCCGGCGTCGTGGAGCAGGCGGATCGTTCTTGGGTCGTACCAGTGGTCCATCGCGTAGAGATGGTTCGGGTCCGGCGGCCAGAAGTTCGGCCAGCCGGAAAGGATCGCCTTCACAACCTCAAGTCGGCCTCCGTCCCACCGCGCAAAGCGCACCATGCCGTTCTTCGCCCATGATGGAACAGAACCCCGCGCAGGTCCCGCCGGCCATTCGATCGCCTTCGCGGACGCCATGCCGTGTGGCCTCTCGATCGTGTCCTGGCAGGCGAGCCTAGGCGGCAAAATTCCAATGGCAATCAATCCCAGAAAAAACCATTCCATCAGACGCAGCCTCATGAAGACCCTCGCACACAGGCGCCGCCCCGGTGGTTTGACAAGGCCGTCAGGGCCCGCCCAATAAACTGGCATTCTATTATTTTTTCCTGCGGGATTCGTTTCTTTTGATTCGCGACCTGACTATTTTTCTGATGAGCGTGGCCGGCACCTTCTTGCCCCGTGGAATCTGCAGCGTGCTGCCGACGACTTTTTGAGCGGCGAGTTCTTTTGCGAAAGTCCTTTTGTCCTCCGCACTGATCCAATGAAAACTGCAATGGTCCTTGTACGCTGCGAAGTATGCCAGACGTCCATTCTGGCTGTAATAGGGCATCCGGTAACTGATCGATTCGCTGGCATGGGGCGCGGCGGTCCTTATGGCCTTGCGCAACTCTCGCAATGTCTCCCGGGCCCAGTCCGGAGACCCGGTAATATAATCATCTACGTTCTCTGCTTCTTTCTTCATTCTGCCCCCGTGCTTCCGCACTGAAGCTCACTGCGGTTCTTATATTCGGCTTTCCCTTGTATATCCCTTGCCGTTCGGTGATATCAAGCTTATTCAGATCGGGCGCGGCGGGCGCGTTTGGAAGGGTCTCATAATTGCCGACACGCCGAAGCACGTATCGTGCGGTACGTGGCGGAGAGGGTGGGATTCGAACCATGCCCACCCGCTCACAACATGTAAGTTACAGATTTTACGATAAGCCAGAAACGCTGAAAAGCGATAAAACGCCAGTCTGAGGTACACGGCAGGTACACAGGATTGGTGGGAGAACCGTGAACGAGAGGCACAATCTCGAAAAGGCAATCAGGGGGTTTGCGCTCCGGCTCAAGCGCGACTTTGCGCCTGAGCTTGAGCGCGACGCCCGCGCCTTCAAAAAGCGTTGCCTCCATTTGCTCAAGGTCGAGATCCCGCCAGGCCCAGGCCGACCGTGTAAACGAAGCGTCACGCTTGCGCTCAGAATGCGCGACCAAGGAAAAGAATGGCGCGAGATTTACGCGCTTTGCATCGAAGGCTACGCGACTCTTAGCCCGGCGTCACGGCGGCTGGCGCAGGATCAGCTTAGGGATTCTTGCCGCGCACGCCGCAAGACACACAAGCGGAAAAATCTCCGCAGATTATCCCCCGCCCGAACAACGCCAGCCGTAATTGTTTCATCTAGCCAGCCTGTGGCGAATCCTTTAGCGTGAGAATTGACGGCGGCCTCTGGCCGCTGAATTCAATGCTGAGGTGAAAAATGCCCGGAGTAACTAAGCGTGAACTCGAAGAAGAAAACGAGGCTTTGAGAGAGGAGAACGAGGCGCTGCAAGACCGACTCGATCAAATTCTTGATATCGCTGCGCCCGACGAAGACGAAGAGGACGAGGGCGAAGAGGGATACGACGAGGACCAAGACGCGGGGGAATGACCGGCCCGGCGTGTGGCGGCCGCTGGCGCAAGCCGTCAACTGCCATCACCGACCGGGCGCACCGCTACCGCGCCCAGGCATGCATCCCCCTAGGCCCGCACCGCTGTGAACTCTGCGGCTCGACTCGATTCTTAGTCGTAGATCACCGCGACGGCAACGAATGGAACGACGCGCCGGAAAATCTACGCTGGCTTTGCAAGGCGTGCAATACGCGGTTTGGGTTGCGAATGGCCCACGCCGGTGTAGGCCGGCGAACTCGCCAGTTCAATCCGGGCGCGGAGACGCTCGCGGAGTATGTGGAAGCGGCGCTTTCCCACCGGCGGGGTGAGCACGACGCGGGTGGGAGAATCATTCACGAAACGCCGCCCGAACGCCGAAGCCGATTCGCCGAGGAAATTTGGCGACGGCGCCGCGCGCATGGCACCGATCGGAGAAGCAGCTAATCATGTTTGTTTCTCTCGGCCAATTTCAAAGCCCAAATATCAGCACAGCTTCATCCGGCTTTTCGGCGGACATCGAGCGGGAAGCTTTCGGCGGGTAGCCCACAACGCTTCAGATTATGCTTGCCCTGGTTGGTGCGGGTGCGCTGGTCATTTGGGGCATGGGATGGCTTGCAAAGGAAGCGCGGCGAGCGCGCAAGCGGCTTGGGCTCTAAATCCACGGAGCGGAAAGAACGTGTCAAAACCCCGAAAGATCACGTTCCCAGCGCAACCGAAACTTGTAAAAACATGCAAGAACAGGCTGTAAAAACGTACACAAAAGGGTTGAAAAACGTGTATGGCGCGAGAATCTTATTCCGTAACTGAAGCCGCCCGCTCGCTTGGCATTTCCGCTCCTACGGTCCGGCGCATGGCCGCCGAGGGCGCGCTTAAGGGTTTCCGCACCCCCGGAGGCCATCTCAGGATCACCCGCGATAGCCTAGAAACTGTCCGCACCGGCACCAAGGAAAAGCGCGAAGCGCAAGGCCCCTCCCCCGTGCTCCGTAATCGCCGGGAGCGCGTCGAAGAACTGGCGCTTGAAGCCCAGGAACTTCGGGCCGAGCGGGAGATTCAAAGACTCCGGCAGGAGCAAGACGAAGCGCAAGCCGAGCTTGAGGCCGAAGCCAAAGCCGAGGAGCGCGAAGCGGAGCGCGAGGCCGAGGCCGCCCGATTGCAGTTGGAGCGCGTTCAGGTTCAACAAGCCAGGGAACGCGAGCTGCGCGAAGCCGAGCGGGAGCTTCAGGCTTTTCGCGCCCGCTGGCTTGAGGAAACGGAGAAAGTACTGGCCCAATATCGGTTATCATGGCTGTCTGACAGCCAGCGCCGGGAAGTCCTGAGCACCTGTGAAGCGGAGATCGGCAAGCGTCAAGTGAGTGATGCGCCGCGCATGGCTGTTATCATCGAGCGCACGATCAGCGGCACCATTGAGCCTTGGGACCGCAAGCGGCAGATTGAAAAGTTGCGGACCGATATTTCCACCGTTGCGCTCTGGAAGCTGCCGAGCGGCGCTACCGACCCGGAAAAAGCGCAGGCCGCAAGCTTGATTCGGCAGGCCCTCGAAAAACTTCCGGCGAACGCGGCGGATTTTGAGCTACGCGCCGTCGCCGAGGAAGCCATTGCGCGATTGTGCCGGGCGATCAAGAGGCGCGAGCTTGTCCAGGAAGCGACCGATTGGGCCGCGCAGCAACTCCCTTGGGAAGCCACCGATGCGGACAAAAACAGTTTACGCCGCGAATGCCTTGAAGCGTTAGCCGAGCTACCCGCCGACGTTTGTGAAGCTGAGGCACGCGAACACCTGCAAGACTTGGTTGAGGAAGCCACCAAGGAAATCGAGGACCGCGAAGCCGAGAAAGAGCGCGAGCGCCGCAAGCCGCAGCTTGTCACCCTGGGGGTTTCCCAAGTATTTTGTTATCTCTTGGAATTGAAGCGCGAGGGGGAAATTTCAAGCGAGGAGGCTTGGGATTCCGAGCTTCGCCAGGAACTAGAGCAAGCCGTGCGCGAAGGACTCGAAGATGAACTCTCCGGCGATGAAACACCCAAAGAAGTTCAAGACATTGCCCGCCAGATCATGGATGACGAGCTGGAATAGCACTTCCGCAGAAACTGCCCTAAGCCGGTCTCTCCCGCCTTAATCCTTACGCACCAGGAACACATTTTCATGAGATATGCTCCTAATGCTGCTGAAAAGCTGAAGGTGGGATTACAACCCCTTGCGGCTGCGACGGTTGCGGCGTTTGGGATGACGGACCCCAGCAGGAATCCGTTCCATCGCCGCACGGAACTAAATTTCTCACTGTGTTGGCGCTGGCTTGTGCCGCGAGTGCTTGCTGAAGCTGGGCGCTGATGGCGCGGGCGCTCGCGTCATCGCCATAAAATTCCACAGACAGGTTAAATGCGGCAGTGACGTGCGCCACTTGCGCCGATTGCGCGAGGCCGCGCAAAATCAGCAGGCCCAGGCCCAGCATCGAAGTGGGAATCTGCGGTGCGGCTTGCGGCTGCTGTATCTGGTAAAACACCATGTAGGTGCCCGCGGGCAAAACCCGAAAGCTGACCACGGGCTGGCTGTTCGTGAAGCCGTAAGCAGGGAGCGGCGGATAGCCGCTCTGAAGGCGCTGATAATTGGCATCGTCCATCACTGCTAGGCCCACTGGAGAGTTGGCCGCAAATTGCCCCGTCACTATAAATTTTAGGTTGGTCTCTTGTGGGTCGTGCGCTGCGAGCCCCCAGGCGTACCACTTCCCCACGTCGAATGATTCGTTGAATACCGGCTTAGTCAGGACTTCATGCCAGGTCTGCGGCGCGGGCTGAGCCGAGCGCAACGTAATCCCGCCCGGCACGGAGTTTGCGGCTTCTTCCATCATGCGCTCCAGCCCGGTCTTCGGCGGCTCGGGCTTTTGGTTTTGGGCGACTTCATAGATAACCATGAAAAGCAAAACGACTCCTAGCACAAACGAAACCGCCTTCCAGCCGTCACCTTGCTTGTAGAGGACGAAGCTCATAAATCACCTCCGCTTGCGTATTTTTGCTGCATACTGCCTTCTGCCTACCGCCTACTGGTCTTTCTGGTGGGCAAAGGCCGCAGACCGCAGGCGCAGCGATGCACTACCAGCTTGCTTAGCCAAGCGCGAATTTCTCGCTTCATAGCCTCGCCGGTTCCAGAACCCCTTCCTGCATTTTGCGCTACAGAAGCCCGATTTGAGCATTGTTTTCAGCACTATGCTGCCGCAGTAGCGGCAACTACCAAAGCCCGATTTCTTGATTGCTGACTCGACAAGTGCAAGCAGACTTTCTTTGTCGGCTATTGCGTGAAGGTCATTACGGACATTAGCAATCCAGTCATTCACAATGTGAACCATCTCGGGCAAAAGATTCTCACCTTGACTCTCGGCTCCGAAGAGCCCTAGGGCTGCCAGATATGCGTCGGTACTTTTTTTGTCCAAGGCGTCATGCCAGGCACGGACCCTTCTAGCGGCTTTATTATCCCCCAAAAGGCGGCTCTTTTCTAAGCGCGCAACGGCTGCGTCCCAGTTCTTTAGCCGACTGTTTGCCAGCATCAGTTCAAATTTCAGCTCGAAAACAGCCTTGTCTGGGTTCTGAAGACGCGGTTTAGGTGCGGTCTGAGTGCGTTTCAACATAATGCACTGGAATCAGACTGTATCACACTCGAATATTATCTCAGCATGGTTTTAGCACAGAAAGTGCGAAGCGCAAGGAAAGCACGGGGCTGGACACAGCTTGAGCTAGCCCGGCGGGCCGGGCTGTCTCAAGCTACAATCTCGAAAATCGAATCTGGCGCTTGTGTTGCATCGCGGATACAAGTCATTGCAATCGAAACAGTGCTCAGGCTCAGACTGATGCGCACGTGGAGAGTTGCGCGCTATCGGCCAGCGAAGCAGGGCGCAGCGGGAAAATGCGCAGGAGCTTAGCTCAGAAACGCGACGGGCCGCGCTTGCGACGCAGCCTGGAAAGGAATGCAGAAGCAAAAAGCCCGCTGCGGCGTGAACCACGAGCGGGCTTGGGAATTCCGGTAGGTAGCCGGAATCAGCGACAGATTCCATCCTACCGCAAATCCCCTTCCCTTTGAAAACAGTTTCGTGGGACCGCCGGGCAATAAATTCGTGCATGGGGTGATTGGAAACCTCCCACCACGGAGCCTCAAAGGGCAGGCGGTCCCGCCCGGTTCCACCGGCCAGGATGCCCTTTAGGACAGGTAAAGAGTTTCCCCGCGCGAAGCGCGGAAGCGCCATCGGCGCAAAGAACAAATCCACAGGAGGCTGTATGAAATTCAAAGGTAGGACGGAGGATGCCGCAGCGCCTTTCCTGAATGCCGAATTCTGGAAAGTTGGCGTCAAGGTATTCGGGAAGGTCACGCGGTGTTTCGAAAGTGAGAACGGGCCTTGCGCTGTGATTCGCCTTGCCAAGCCGATACAGATTAACAGCGAGGAATACCAGGAAGTGTCTATCGGCAACTTGAAAGGCTTCGTCATGGCCTTACAAGCGGCGGGGCTTAACGCGCTTCGCGTGAATGACACGATCTACGCGGAGTGTACAGGGTTCAGCGAAACCACTAAAGGCCACAACCGAGCGAATTTCGAAATAGAGGTTGAGCGCCACCCCGAAGCAAACGGAGCACACGCATGAAGGAAGGGCAAAGGGCGCGGGCCGCAGCTCGCACCTTTTACTCGACTCTGATGAATAAGTGGTATGTATGAGCGTGCAGATAGAAACATCTGAAGTTCTCGATTCCGCGACGGCTGGCGCTTCGGCCTTTGTGCCAGCGCGTGACGGAGACGGCTGGTATCCGGTCACGCCGGAGCAAAGTCTCGATCAAGTTAAGGCGTTTTTTCGGGCCGTCTACAGCGCCCGAAATGCGCGAATAGTTGATGAGTTTAAGCGCACCGTGGCGGCGTTGAAGGCATGCGAGGGATGGGATGAATTGCCAGAGCGAGAGAAATACGCGCGGATTTTGGAGGCAATGGGCTTGCAGTCCAAGGCGGAGCGTTCCCGTGATTGCAATGATAAAGGGATTCCCGGTAGCTGCGCCTGTGGTTTGGAATATTTCAACCGCTACCGCTGCACTCTGCGGTTTTGTCCCTTCTGCGGTGGGTGGCACTATGCGCGGCTCATGGAGCGGTACGCGCGGCCAATTGCTGACTACATCTGCGCTCACGGCGGCGGGCTTGATGCAACACTGGCGATGCTGACTTTCACGATTCGCGCTGATGGAGAGATGCCTCACCCTGACAAGGCGCGTTGGTTGATGAAGTGCGTGCGTAAATGGTTCAGGCGGATGGTTCCGAAAGGCCGAAGGTGGGGTGCGATCTTCGCGGTTGAGACGGGCTATGAACTTCCTTACAAGCATCCGGGCCGCAAGGCGGGCGGTTGGAATTTGCACGTTCATGCTCTCTATTTCGGGCCGTACCTGAATTTCGGGCGCATGGGCGAACAGGGCGGGCCTGCGGGCCAGTTGTGGCGCAAGGTGACGCAAGGTGAAGGAAAAGTGATCGGGATTAAACAATGTCCAGGTTGGCGAAAAAATCCGCGTGAAGCGGTGGTGAAGGCTTTGAGTCATCATTTTGGTTACATCCTGAAACCTGCGGCGGAGAGTGGCGAGCGGCTGGCGGCTCTTGAGATTTTATTCTCCGGTGTCCGGCGCGTTCATGGCGTGGGAGCTTTTTATCGGCTTCCGAAGCCTGGGAAAAAAGCAAGTCCGGCTTGTCCGAAATGTGGCGCAGCGCTGCCGATCAACCTCCGCGCCTGGCACAAGAGCGAGCGGTTTTCAGTTGCCCGGCTTGAAGGGGAAGGCAGGCGCGAATTGTCCGAGCTTCGCCGGGAATGCGGGCGGTCACGAGTGTTTGGAGGGGCTGGTACATGAGGCGGAGGCGAAAAATATATTCTGCTGTGCCATTTGATGAGGCGGCAGTGCTTGGAATTCGGGACGGCAATCGTTACCGCACTGTGCCGCGCTGGAGCGGAGGTAAGTTCTTTTGGGTGCGAGAGCTTCATCCGGTGCCTTTTGGGGATGGCTCTTATCAGGTTTTAGCGGTCTGTCCGTCTGTGGAGTGCGCGCAAGGTGTTGTGCGGGCCTTCACGCGGCGGGGTAATGGTTAGCCCTATACCAATAAGTGAGTGAACCTGGGGGGCCTATGTATCGCCCGTGCCGAGAAAATGGATTGTGGGGCATCCTGGCGCGAGGTTTCGGGCACTCTGAGAGGCAATCGGGAAAATGGAAGCTTTCTACACACCAAAAGAGATTGCCGAGCGGCTGAAGCTCTCGACAGATAAAGTCATCCGGCTTTTCGAGAAAGAGCCGGGGGTGACGGTGATCGAGAATCGGGCCATGTTGGGGAAGCGGCGCTATCGCACCCTGAGAATTCCTGAATCCGTGTTGGAGCGAGTGCTACGGCGATTGTCGAATCCTGACTTGACACCCGCACGCAGGCGGCGTACCCTTCAGGCAGTCGGGACCGCCAGTTGCAGGAAACAACTGACGGCCCCTGACCATTTCAGCCTGCATGAGAGGCCGAATGGCTACTAACAATCCTACCTGTTTTTCGCGGCCTCTCAAGCAGAGAAATCGAGGCCGATAAATGCTTACCACTTATCGCAGGCATACCAAAGCGTGTGCCCACCGCGCAGAAGGAAGGAAGTATCGCCGTTGCTATTGCCCGATCTGGGCGGATGGATTCTTAGGCATGGAGGAAATCCGCAAGAGCCTTGGTACCCGGAATTGGGAGAAGGCGCAGGACATCATCCGGCAATGGGAAGCCGAAGGCTCACAGACGCCAGAGCCGGAACCTATCACCGTGTCACAGGCATGGCAGGATTTTCTTGACGATGCGCGGGCGCGAAACTTGCGCGAGCCGACTATTTACAAGTACAAGCTGCTCTCGCAGCAAATGGAAAGCTTCGCTCAGGGATGCGGAGCCCGTTTTCTCAGCGAATTGGATTTGCCCTTGTTACGGAAATTCCGGGCCACGTGGCCGAATGAAAATCTCGGTGCGTTGAAGAAGCTCGAATACCTTCGGGCCTTCTTTCGCTTTGCCCGCGAGAGCAAATGGGTAGATGAAAATCCCGCACGCTATCTTGAAAGCCCCAAGGTGAAACAGCGTCCCACGATGCCCTTCACGCCCGACCAAATGGCCGACATCCTGACGGCTTGCGAAAAGTACGCCCGCAGGTATCGCGGCTTAGAGTCATACCGGGTGGAGAATGCCCGGCGCATACGTGCATTCGTGCTCTTGCTACGTCACAGTGGCTTGCGGATCGGCGACGCTGTGACGTTGGAGCGTTGCCGCATCACCGGCGACAAACTATTTCTCTACACGGCCAAGACGGGAACGCCCGTCTATTGTCCCCTTCCTGAATTCGTTCTGACGGCGCTTGATACGGTCCCGAAAGTGAGTGAGACATATTTTTTCTGGACGGGTGAATCAAGAGTCGGGAGCGCAACGGGAGACTGGCAGCGCCGACTAAAAGGTGTGTTCAAAGAAGCGGGAATTCCGGACGGCCACGCGCACCGCTTCCGCGACACGTTTGCTGTCGAATTGCTCAAGGCTGGTGTGCCGATGGAACGGGTATCTATGCTGCTTGGGCATAGCAGCATCAAGGTGACCGAGAAGTATTACTCACCTTGGGTGGCCGCACGCCAGGAGCAACTTGAGGCGGACGTAAGGCGCACTTGGCATACTCTTCCCGGAACGAAGGGGACGCCAGAGGTACACGAAAAATCGGAAGGTGCTAACCGCGTGCAATGAAAAGAGTAGAACTGGCGGAGAGGGTGGGATTCGAACCCACGTCACGATTTCTCGTGAACACGCTTTCCAAGCGTGCTCCTTCAGCCACTCGGACACCTCTCCGTGTCTCGGCTTGCGATGCAAACTTGCACGAGGATTCCCGCGAGGAGGTTCCCGCAAGTTTGTGGCTCCAATGATTTTAGGGCCTTCGGGCCGGGAACCGCAAGAAGAAGCCGTGGTGCGCGGCGGTCGGGCGAAACGCAAATCATAGATTGCTGCTGCGATTTGGCTGGTTTTGCTGCAAGATAGTTGATCGCGAACCATGCCGGAAGCGCTGAGGCTTTGAGGCTCGCCGGTGATTAATGAATAAAGGCGGCTCGCGCTAAGGTTAGCCGGACGCTGTCGCTGGCTCCCTAATCTTTCGGCGCACTCGCAACGACAACGCACGATGAGCAATTCTTACTTCAAATCGCTTCTGAAGAGCTTTAGTCACAGGTCGAGGACGAAAAAGTTCCAGATCTTTGAATCGCTTTTCCGTCCGCGTCCGGAAGACCGCGTCCTCGATATCGGCGCAAGCGGTGAAGTTTTTCTGCGCTACACATTCGAGGATGTGTACCCCTATCCGAAGCGCATCATTGCAGGCGGCTACCATCTGCGCGAAATCAGGAGCGCCAGGCAATTCTACCCGGAGCCGACCTACGTTGTTTTCGACGGCTGTTCCCTGCCCTTTCCCGATAAGGCTTTTGACATCGTATTTTCAAACGCGGTGATCGAACACATTCTCGGGCCTGGCCGGCAACGGCAATTCGCTGAGGAGGTGATGCGCGTGGGCAAAAGCTGGTTTGTGACGACGCCGAATTACTGGTATCCTTTCGAGAGCCATTACCATCTGCCCTTCATCCAGTTTCTGCCTGAAGGTTTGCAGCGCGCGTACAACAGCCTGCTTGGAACGCACATTCCCAAAGGCAGGACGCAGGAACTCGCGCTGCTTTCAGCACGAGGACTGCAAAAGCTATTTCCGACGAGCCGCATTCAGAAAGTCCGCGTGACTTTCTGGCCGGAGACGCTCATCGCATATCACATTGATTCTGCACGCGTATCCATTGATGCGGCGCGCTAAGCCCCGCGTGAAATCGCTGCGGCACATCAGCACTGCCAGGGGCGTCGCCGGCGGCGCGCGGCCCTTGACCCCGTCTTTCCGAAGCACTACACTCTGATTGTGTGCGCCTGTAGCTCAGATGGATAGAGCGGTTGCCTCCGGAGCAACAGGTCGGGGGTTCGAATCCCTCCAGGCGTACCATTGATTCCGAAGGCTTTAAGGTCAACCCAGGATTTCCGAAAAAGTACAAGTTGGTACAAGTCACATCCGCCACAGAACATCTACGACTTTCGAAGCCGCTTCGCGCTTTGCCGGCGTAACAGCTTGGGTGTAAATGTTCATCGTGGTTTGGATGTCAGCGTGGCGCAAGAGTTCTTTCTGAACGGCTGGCGCAGCGCCCAAAGAGTGCAGGAGCGTTGAGTACGTGTGCCAGCCGATCTTGCCGATCCCCGCCTTTGCCGCCGCGGGCTTGATATAGTCGGACAGCATGATATCAGGCCACCGGGGCTTACCAGAGGCCCCCGCGAATACAAAATCCGGACTCCCCACATACTCGGATCGTGCCTCATGCGCGAGAAGCATTTCGGCCAAGTCCGGGTCAAGGGGTAATTCAGTCGCGGAAGCCTCGGTCTTCGTAGGATAAATATCGCCCTCTACGAAACTGCGTTGCACCTTCAAGGTGAGGTTTTCAAAATCAATATCGCCCCACTGAAGGCCGACAAGTTCGCAAACTCTCAGTCCCAAACAGGCAATGATGATTACCATCGTTCTGTAAGGTTCCGAAAGTTGCGCCAGAAGCGCTTTGAATTCTTCCGGCGTGAGGACTCGCGGGGTCTTCAATCTCTTTCGGGATTGGCGGACCAGGTCAATCGGGTTTCTTTCCACCAGTTCCCACCGAATTGCGGCTTGATAGAGCGTGTGCATCAGGTTTCTGACGTGCGACTTGACTTGCCGAGAGGCCAGCATGTTTTCGAGCCACTCCTCGACAGCAAGCGTTTTGACTCCCGCGAGGAATTCGGTTCCCCATTTCGGCCTGATATGCTTTTCAAAGAGGCTGCGATAGACCCTCTGCGTTGAAGTGATCACCCCGATGAAGAGGGGACTGAAATCCGCAGCTGCGTCCCGCTCCGCCTCCAGCAAACTGTTGATCCACCTCTGCATCTTCTCCAGCAAATACTTCTTCAGACAATGCTTCTGCTTTCTGCCTTTCCCGACCTTCCCGTCTTCTTCTGCATTCCTGTCCCTCTCTGTGGTAATACTCAGCACGGCGGTTGTCCTCCTGGTGATTTAATTTCTTCGACAAAAGATTTATATCACTTCCGGAGCCTTCAGCCGCCTCTCCTTCCCGGTTCCTTTACACGCATTATGAATGGGCGCCCCTCGGGTGATAGCTTTCGGTTGTTGAGGAAATCTGATCACGGAAAGGAGCACCCGAATGGATGATAGCAAGTATATCGGGATGGATGTTCACCAGGCCAGCATCGTGGCGGTGGTTCTGGATGCGTCGGGCAAGGTGGTAATGGAATCGATTCTCGAGACTCGGGCGGAGACCGTTCTGCAATTCATCCTTGGGCTGAGAGGGACCTTGTGGGTGACGTTCGAAGAAGGCATCTCCGCAGCCTGGCTGCACGATCTGCTGAAACCGCATGTGGCGCGAGTGGTGGTCTGCGACCCGCGCAAGAATGCGCTATTGAAGTCGGGGAACAAGAACGACCAGATCGATGCTCACAAGCTCGCCGAACTGCTGCGCGCCGGGCTGCTGTCGCCGGTTTATCACGGCGAGTCGCAGGAGCGGCTGCTCAAAGAACTGGCGCGGAGTTACCAGGCCTTGACCCAGGACACGACGCGAGTGATGAATCGGCTCAAGGCGATCTACCGCGGGCGAGCGATTCGCTGCGCGGGAAGGAAGGTTTACCGCGCGCGTCATCGCGGCGATTGGCTCAAGCAATTGCACGAGACAGGAGCACGCCGGCGGGCCGAGCGGCTCTACGAGCAGCTCGACCGCCTGCAACCCTTGCGCCGTCAGGCTCGCCAGGAACTGGTGAGGGAAGGCCGCAAGCATCCGGCGGCAGCCGATCTCAGAACGATCCCATTTCTGGGCCCCTTGCGGACGGCCGTCCTGATCGGCATCGTGGGCACGCCCTATCGTTTCCGCACCAAGCGGCAATTCTGGGCTTATAGCGGGTTGGGCATTCAGACGCGCATCAGCGGCGAGTATCAACTGTCCGGCGGCCGAGTGCAACGCACTAAGAAAGTGCTGGGGGTCCGCGGCTTAAATCGCAATCACAATCCGGAGTTGAAGCGGGTGTTCAAGAGCATGGCGACCGAGGCCAGCAGCCGGCGCGGTCCGTGGTGCGATTGGTTTCGGGCCAGGGTGAAGGAAGGTGTCGATCCGGCCTTGGCGCGCCTCACCCTGGCGCGCAAGCTGGCGGCCATCACGCTGGCGGTCTGGAAGAAAGGAAGGAAATACGACGACGAAGCACTGAAAATGCAAGCGGCTTGAGCGTCGCCTCACCCCGAATCCGGATCTCTTCCATTCGGCCGGAGGACGTGAGTTCGTGAGACGCTCGGGTACGAGGGCGAGTATCCACTAAAGTGTTAGGCCGGTTCGCTGACGCGGCCGAGTCTCTCCTTACACGCTATGCCCCCTCGAACCACCGGAAAAAGCCATAGGCCTTGAGTCTCCGATAGAACCGTGGTGGCTATATTTGACCACCGACCGCTTGTCCCGTTTCAGGAACCGGCGTCCGTAGTTCCGCCGAAGCATGAAGAGGAACGGATTCGAAAGAGCTGCTCGTGGAGGTGAGGAGCGCTTGCCTCTGTCAAGAATCGCAGCCCGGCGAGGCGCGATCCCCAGAGGATCCAAGAGGGGCTGGAAGCCACGAAAGCAGAACCGGCGGCCAGTCAGCGGTGAAATATTTCTCTTGACTTCGCCATTTATAGAACACTTTATACCGCACTACCGAAACGTCGCCCGTGCACCCGCCGATTGCAACCCGAGTCCCAGTTCTGTCACCCCGACTATACATCCAGGAAGAAACCTGGATCGTTTCCGATGCAGAAATGTCTCAGGCTGAACCGAGTGATTAGTTCATTTTAAGTGAGGAATTAGCCTGCAAGTGTTATTGACGGTCCGTATCGTGCTAGCTAACCTGACGGAGTTTGTTGGGCAACTTTTGTCGGGCGCTGGGTAGCAGGTCCACTCTGAGAATAATTATATATTCGCGGCACTGGTGAATGGTTACTAGTGCAGTGCGGGTTTGCGCAGTTGCGCAGGTTTCAATGAAGCTTGCGCCGTACGCTTCCGACGATGCGAAGATTTCTAAAGTACGCCACACCAATTCTCGTCGTTTATCTTGTGCTCGTCGGCGGACTTTACGTCGTCATGCTTCAGCCGCCCGTGGTCTTCGGGCGGGTCATGAGGAAGCTGCCGACGTTTTCCTACTTTCTATTTCCCTTTGAGCCCATGTGGTTGTTGGCGCGCCGGGGTCATTTGAAGATCGGCGACCCAGCGCCGGATTTCGTGCTGAAGGAAGCAGCTTCCTCCAAGACCGTGCGGCTTTCATCGTTTCGCGGGAAAGAGCCGGTGGTGTTGGTCTTCGGCAGTCATACTTGACCGCCGTTTCGCCGGAAGGTTCCGGCGCTTAACAAACTTTATGAGCAATACAAGAACGAAGCCGCTTTCTTCGTGGTTTACATCGAAGAGGCTCACCCTACAGACGGCTGGGAGATGCCAAGCAACTTGAAGGAAGGCATCCTGATCGCCACCGAGAGGACCTTTGGCGAGCGAGATCGCCAGGCTGAGATCTGCGTAGTCAAGCTTGGCATCCATATTCCCGCACTGGTGGATGACATGCAGGACACGACTGAGCGTGCTTACACGGCGTGGCCGGATCGGCTGTATGTGATTGACCGAGAGGGGCGCATTGCGTTCAAGAGCGAGGCCGGGCCGTTCGGGTTTCACCCAAAATTGATGGCGAAGGCGTTGCAACCGCTGGTTTCAAGCTCAAAGTAAGGGTTCACGAGTGACCGGGCGAAGGATAAAAAACACCTATCTGTTTAACTTGTCTTGCAGATTGCGAGGCGAATCGGTTTATCCGGCCGGTTTCGCAGTCGGAGGGGAGAGAAAATGAGGAGAGAGATGAGACGAGCCACTGCGAGGGGGGTTGGGGAAGTCTTGTTGTGTGGGGTGATGATTGCATCGGCGCTGCCGGCCTTTGCCCAGGGGGTTACGGCCAGCATCCGAGGTGAGGTGTTCGACCCGAGCGGGGCGGCGGTGCCGGGAGCTCAGGTCACGGCCACGCAGATGGAAACCGGTTTAATACGGGCGACAACCACGAACCGCCGTGGTGGTTACGTGCTTGTATCCTTGCCCATTGGACACTATCGCCTTGAAGTGTCGGCGAAGGGCTTTCGCACGTTCATCCAGGAGGGTATCACGCTCAGCGTCAATGAAGCCGCCAGCGTTCCTATTCACCTTCAGATTGGTTCCTCGACACAGGCTGTTGAGGTCGTGGGGAATGCGCGCCTGATTGATACAACCTCGACGACGCTTGGAAAGACGGTAGGCGAGCGCGAAATCCTGGATCTGCCGCTGAATGGCAGGAACTTCTCCCAGCTTGGGCTGTTGCAGCCCGGCGTCGTGCCTGTGACGCCGGGTCTTGCCGAGGCCGGCGGAAGCCTGCGAGAAGGAGAAGGTTACGCCGTCAACGGACAACGGCCGGAGTCGAATAACTTCCTCATTGACGGCGCTCCCAACATCAACGCCGTGGACGGCGGCTTCGTGCTTGAACCGCCCCCTGACGCGATCGCACAATTCAAGGTCCTCACCAGCACGGCCAATGCCGAGTATGGCGGCGAAGCGGGCTCAACCACCAACATCGTGACCCGATCCGGATCGAATCACGTCCACGGTACGCTCTGGGAATTCCTCCGCAACAACAAGCTGGACGCTTCTAACATGTCGTATAACAGCGCGGATGAATACCGCCAAAACCAGTTCGGCGGCGTGCTGGGCGGCCCAATTCGCAAAAATAAGATGTTTTTCTTCGGATATTACGAGGGGCTCCGTATCCGCCAGGCGGAAACTATCAACGGCATTCGAGTCCCGTCCATGCTCGAGCGGCAGGGCAACTTTTCCGAGACCTATGGTTCCGACGGCAAGGTGGATCCGCTTCTCAACCTCTGCCCCAACCCGCCTCAATGTACACAGCCCCCGCAGCCATTCCCGAATGACACGCTTCCCTTTATTGATCCGACGGCGGCCAAAGTCCTGCAACTCTATCCCGTGCCAAACGCCAAAGACAAATACGGCGTCCTGGATTTGTATAACGCGACGCAAATTCTGCGCAATAACGAAGACCAGTTCGGCTTGCGGCTCGACCAATATTTTAACCAGCAGAATGTCTTAATGCTCCGTTACATGTACGGACATAGCAGCCTGTTCGACCCGCTCTCAACCAACGGCGCCGGCGTGCCGGGCTTTCCGGTTGGGGAAGAGCATCGCCCTCAGGATGTGGTTGCCCAGCTAACACACACATTCTCCCCCGCGCTTCTCGGAATCACGCGGTTGTCGTTTCTTCGTTACAAATTCTTTTTTGACGAGCACCTGAACCACACTTCTCCCGCTTCGCTAGGTTTCCAATATCAGCCCACACTCGCGGAGGCAGCCGGTCCGCCCTTCATTCAATTCGGTGGAGGGGGTTACGCCAGCATTGGCGACCCCATCACTGGGCCTCGCGACACCATCCAAAACAGCTATGCGCTTTCGGAATCGCTGACATGGATTCACGGTCGGCACGAGTTGAAGTTCGGAGGCGATTTCCGCCGCGACCAGATCAACAGTGTTTTTGGCATTGCTTCTAACGGTTTCTTCGTTTTCATTCCGTTTCCAATCAGCAACGCCTTCGCGAGCTTCCTCGTCGGCCAGCCTTTGCTCTTCCTGCAAGGCGGCGGCAATTCGCCGACGGGTCAGGGGGACCTCTCACGCGGGCTGCGAAGCAGCAACTTTGCTTTCTACGGCCAGGATACTTACAAAGTCAGCCCTCGACTGACATTCAATCTCGGATTGCGGTACGACCTGACTGGCCCGTATTCCGAGATTCGTAACCGGATGGCGTTGTTCGAGCCCGGCGTGCAATCCAAGGTAATGCCCGACGCGCCGCCGGGACTTCTGTATCCCGGCGACGCGGGCGTTCCTGCAGGATTGATTCCCACGGAAAAAGACGCTTTCGCGCCTCGCATCGGGCTGGCCTGGGACCCGACAGGAAGCGCGAAGTGGCTGATAACCACGGCTTACGGGATCTTTTACGACCCGTGCTACAATGGTCCCGGCGGCCCTTTGCAGGCCCCTGTCAGCGCTCCGCCGTACATCAGAACACCGCAGTTGCTTTTTCCCGGCAGTCTTTCCAACCCCTTTGCCAACGGCAACCCATTCGCGGCGCCATTCGGGTCAACCATGACGCTCCTCACGCTCGACCCCCACCTGCGCCTGCCATACGCCCAGGACTGGAATTTCAACATTCAGCGGTCCTTCGGCACAGACTGGCTCTTTGAAATCGACTATGTGGGGACGAAGGGAACCAAATTGCCGCGCCTCATTGAAGATAATCCCTCGATTCCTCGGCCAGGGCAGACATGGGCCGATCAGCAGAACAACATTGACCACCAGCGGCCTTATTGCATGCCCAATGCTTCGGGCAACTGCACCTACAGTTCGATTGGTTTGATTAGCGGCGGCGCGAATTCCTCCTATAACGCCCTGGAAGCGAGTTTGCGAAAGCGATTCGGGCATGGTCTCTCTATGCTTGCTTCTTACACTTTCTCGAAGGCGCTTGATGATGTCTCATCCTTCAATATCGCGGGGTCCTCTTCGCAAGACGTTGCGGGCGACAACGACCTGGCGCAGAATCCATTTGATCTCAACGCAGAATGGGGCCGGTCTCTTTTTGACGCACGTCATCGCTTTGTCCTGAGTTACGAATGGGCGCTGCCGTTCTGGAAGCAGCCTCGGGAGTGGTATGAGTACATACTGGGGAACTGGCAGGTAAACGGCATCACAACTTACATGACGGGAACTCCTTTCACCGTCGTGGACGAGAGTTTCAATTACGATGCGCCCGAAATTACTGGATTTTCGGCCTTCCGGCCCAACCTTGTCGGCAACCCTAATAACGGACCGAAGACCGTGGCGGAATGGTTTAACACAAGCGCGTTCCGCCGCATTAACCTATCCACGACGCCGGCGGGCGTTTATGGGACGGAAGGCAGAAATGTGGTTCAAGGACCGGGTTTCGCAGACTGGGATTTTTCAGCGTTCAAGGACATTCCTCTCGCCGAATCGAAGACGCTCCAGTTCCGGGCTGAATTTTTTAACCTTTTCAACCGTGTCAATCTTGGGCTGCCGAATAGTGACATCAGCTCGCCCACGTTTGGCCAAGTTCAGCAGGCGCTTCAGCCAAGGCTTATCCAGTTTGCATTGAAACTTCTGTTCTGACCGGAAAGGGCCATGAATCGAGGCAGCGAGCCATTGAATTCATTGCACGCGGTTGTTGGGACGGTGACGGTCCCGAGTACGAATTAAATTTTAAACTTGGAGGCAAACGAATGAAAACCTATGCCGTCGCCGTCTTTTTCATTCTCGCAACGACACTGGCAACGGGGACCGCTCAGGCAGGAGGACAGCCGGCGACGATTAATGGCTACGTGATAGATTCTGCCTGCACCTTTGTCAAGAATCTTAAGAGACCAGTCAGTCGTGAATGCGCCATCGCTTGCGCCAAGGCCGGTTCGCCGCTGGTCATCCTATCGAGTACTGGGAAGATTTATTGGCCTATTTCCGATAAGGTCCCTGCTGCCGGGCAGAACAGGCAGCTCCTGCCTTTCGCCGACGACCGGGTTGTCGTGACCGGCACCGTGTACGAAAGGGGTGGCTCGCGCGCCATCGTAATCCAGAATGTGAAGGCGGTGCACGACGCGCAGTAACGGTTCTGAGTACGAATTAAATTTGAAACCAGGAGGAGAACGTCCAATGACTTGGATTAAAACTATTCCAATGGCTGAAGCAGACGAGGCTTTGCGCCGCGCGCTGGAATCCCAGAGGAAGCTTTATCCCGTCGAATACGCCACGCCCGTCCATGCGAATGAAGGCGGCGGCGCGCAGATCGTCGAATCGCACAGCCTGATTCCCGACGCTCTTTACCATGCCTTTTCCACGTTCGGAGTCTTGATGTCGCCGGAGCTGCCCTTGAGCCGCCGTCAGCACGAGATCATCACGACGATGGTGTCGGTCACCAATCGTTGCCACTATTGAATTGAATCCCACGCAGAGTTTCTGCGTCGAGTCACTTTAGATGAAAATTTGGTAAAAGCGCTGGAGACCGATTACACGAAGGCGCCGCTAACAGAGGCAGAGCGCGTGATGGTGGATTACGTGGTCCAGCTCACTAAGGATGCAACGAAAATAAGTCGCGCGGATCACGAACGCCTTCGCGAGGCTGGCTTTGACGACAAGGCCATTCTCCAGATCACCCTCATCGCCTCGTGGTTCAATTACATCAACCGCGTTGCGGATGCTCTAGGTGTGGGGCGAGACGGGTAAATGGTCCGCCCTCGATCAGACCGATCCCTCCTCAACCCGGGCAGTGTCATTTCGCCGGACTCCGCGTCCCAGCTAGGCGGTCTCCGGCGGCAGTTGGGGCTTGGCTCCGCAGTGGCCGCCACGGTCGGAGAAGCCATCGGCGTTGGTATCTTCCTAACACCTGCAGGCATGGCGCGGCAACTGGGTTCGCCATTTTGGCTGCTCATCGTGTGGCTCATGATGGGGCTCATGGCCGTTTCCGGCGCACTCTGCTTTGGCGGTCTCGCAGCGCGCTATCCGGAAGCTGGGGGAGCGTACGTTTATCTCCGGGAAGCCTACGGTCCGCGTGTCGCATTCCTTTACGGCTGGATGCAGCTTCTCGTTCTCGACCCCGGCGTGACGGCATCACTGGCGGTTGGACTTGCCGCATATGCAGGATCGGTTGCGAGAATTACCCCCGCTGATGAGAAGTTTTTGGGCATCGTCGTCATTCTCACGCTGGCTGCCGCAAATATTTACGGAGCCCGGCTTGGTGCAGCCTTCCTTCAAACGCTCACGTGGCTGAAGATTGGAGCCCTGATGTTGCTCGTAGTTTGGGCCGTTGCACTTCGGCTGGGAAATTGGTCTCACTTCAGCCCGTTCATTACAAGGCGCGCTGCTTCGACCCCGTTCATCGCGGCCTTGGCTGCAAGTCTAATCGCGGCATTCTACTCATTCGGAGGATGGTGGGAAGCAGCCAAGATCGCGGGGGAAGTTCGCAACCCGGAGCGCATCATGCCGCAGGCGCTCACCATCGGCGTTTCGCTTGTAACCTTGGTCTATATTCTGGTCACGGGTGTGTTCATCTATCTCCTTCCAATGGCGAGTATTACCTCAGATGAAACCTTTATGGCCCAGGCCGGCCAGCGACTGTTTGGCGCGACCGGCAGCGATATTATGGCAGCGCTCGTGATGCTGTGCGTACTTGGAAGCCTGGCGGCACTGCTGATTCTTTCTCCTCGCGTCTATTATGCTATGGCCCGCGACGGCTTGTTCTTTCACCAGGTCGCGCGGGCTCACCCGCGATTCGGGACGCCGGCCCGTGCCATTGCCATTCAAGCTGTGCTGGCGTCGTTTCTCGTTGCCGTCGGAACGTTCGATGCAATCGTGGCCTATTTCATCTTTGTCGCCGTGGTCTTCCTTGGCTTGACCGTCGCCGGCATAATTCGGTTAAAGAGACGCGTTAGCGACGGACCTACGATTCGCATCCCAGGTTATCCATTCACGCCCCTGGCATTTCTCATCTTCGTCGGCGTGCTGCTTTTCTTGTTGGCCATCCATAATCCCCTTCAAGCTTTCTTGGGGGTTGCAGTTGTTCTCATTGGCATCCCGACATTTCGGCTTGTTCTATAACGGGTCTCAAACACCGAACCTGAATCACTTCGATGGCAGCGAAGCCGGGAATTGAAAGCCAACAACCGACACCTCAAGTTCAAGCTCAGCAGACGGTTTGACACCTCTATCCCTCCAACCCGAATTCGTAAGTTGGAGTCGCATTCTGGGAGAGGAATCAGATGATGAGAGGCTCTTGTTGGACTTGTCCCCAAAATTGAGACAAACGGTTAAGACTGAAAATTCAGCGAATGGTATGAGAATACCATCGAAGGGAGATGAGTCATGGGGGTAGTGCGGTGTAAACCCGGATTCCGAAGTTGAAGCCCGAAATCTGCTCGAAATAGGGCCTTGGGCACGGGCGGTCTCCCTCACGTTGACGGTTCAAGTTTCAACTTCGGCAAAGTTGGAACGAAGTAAGCTAACAGGCGGTCGAACAAGGCGTTACGGTGTTCGAGGCCTCCCCAAGCCGAGGAGAGATGAAGGACCGTGCGATGCCCGGCGCGGCCCAAAATGGCTCCGCACAAGAACACCTCGACGCGCAAGCTGGCCGGTTGCCGATAGCGCGGCATGCCGGCGGCGCGTTGGAACTCCGCCAGCAGATTGAACAGCATCAGGATCGCCAGAAAAGCGGCTTCCGTGGCGAAGAATTCGTGCAGGCAGAAATCGTCGGCGGCCAGATCGTACTTCAGTTCCGCGATCCGCTTTTCCACA
>Ga0123519_10003304_pt1 | contig 26761 bp, 26 predicted proteins | sample YelNatPaOPRAMG02_FD_87396 | JGI IMG/M metagenome (GOLD analysis project Ga0123519, IMG submission 87396) | Hot spring microbial communities from Yellowstone National Park - Yellowstone National Park OP-RAMG-02 (version 2) | ecosystem: Environmental > Aquatic > Thermal springs > Hot (42-90C) ...
ATCTGAACCCTCCGCCTTGCCTACACCCGTCTTCCCACCGCCGGCCAGCGCAGGCCGGCCGCCATGCGGAGGCGACTTCCGTCGACCCCGCCCACGCCCCCGGCCGGCGCGCGATGGGGCCGATGGAAATCGTCCTCCTTCCAGGCGTCGGCGTAGGCCGACGCTCTCCCACCCCAGGCCGGCCGCCAAGGAAACCCCGACCGCGCCTTCCCGCTTCGGTCTCTTGAGGCCCCCTTTCTACCACAATCCGACAATGCCCAAGAAACCCGCCCCCAGGTGGCGGGCGCCCTTGGAACGGGCACGACTTTGGCCCCGGATGTTTTCGTGGTATAATAGCAGGTGTTTACCGCCGGGAGCGCAGAGCGTAGGGCCGCACCGTGGTGCGCCCCTACGGAGGGGATAGAAGGGGAAATTCTGCGCTCTCCGCGGGTTCCGCGGTAAACAGATACACGGAAATCTCCGGGGGTCGGAGGTATGGAGCAGGAACAGCGGACCCGCCAGTTGGAACATCTGGCTGCCCTGGGCCGGCTTCTTTCCGCAGAGGAGCAGGCCGGCTGCACCAACACGGCCGCGCCGGCCGGCCTGGAGGCCCACCTTCGCGGGTGGCAACTTCAGGCCCAGCCCCTGGGCCTCCCCCCCGAACTCCTGACCCGCCTGACCGAACTCCTGGATAACTACGGCCACCTCATCCTCTCCGCCCGCCAGGCCCGGGTGCGCCAGGCCCTGGCCCTGCTGCGCCACGCCTACCGGACCCTGCGCGACGGGGGCACGCTCCCTCCGGAGGCCGGGGCCTCGCCCGCTCCGACCCCATCTCCACCCCCGCCGGCCCGGGCCCGCCCGCCCCGCCGGCCTCCCCCGCCGCCCAAAGGGGTGACCCTGGACACGCCCCTGGAAAAGGCCGGCGGCATCTACGGGGCCTACCTGCGCGGGCTGAAGCGGCTGGGGTTGCAGACGGTGCGCGACCTCCTCTACCACTTTCCCCGCCGCTACGACGACTATACCTCCCTCAAGCCGATTCACGCCCTCATGTACGGGTCTACCGAGACGGTCATCGCCACCGTCGAGGAGGTGGAGCAGCGGCGCACCTTCAGCGGCCGGCTCCTCATCTCGGCCCGGGTGCGGGACGAGACCGGCTCCATCGAGGCGGTCTGGTTCAACCAGCCCTATCTCCTGAAATCGCTCAAACCGGGGATGAAGGTGGTGTTGAGCGGGCGGGTGGAGCAGTTCCGCGGCCGGCTGACCCTGGAATCGCCCGAATGGGAGCCCTACGACGCCGAACTGGTGCATACCGGCCGGCTGGTGCCCGTCTATCCGATGAGCGGGGAGATGCGCCCCCGGGGCACCCGCCGGCTGATCAAACGTTTCGTGGAACAGTGGGCCGGCCGCGTCCCCGACCCCCTGCCGCCGGAGGTACGCCAGCGGGCCGAAGTCTGGGAACTCGGCCGGGCCCTGCGCCAGATTCACTTCCCCGACGACTGGGAATCCCTCCGCCAGGCCCGCCGTCGCCTGGCCTTTGAGGAGTTCTTGTACATCCAACTGGGCGTCCTGCAACGAAAACGGGAGTGGCAATCCAGCCCCGGCCATCCCCTCGCCGTGGATCGGGAACTCCTGGAACGTTTCCTGAAACGATTGCCCTTTGCCCTCACCGGGGCGCAGGAGCGGGCGTTGCGGGAGATTCTGGCCGATCTGGAGCGGGACGTGCCGATGAGCCGTCTCCTGCAGGGGGATGTGGGTTCGGGGAAGACGGTGGTGGCCGCGGCGGCGGCGCTGATGGCCGTGGCCAACGGCCGGCAGGTGGCCCTGATGGCTCCCACCGAGATTCTGGCCGAACAGCACGAACGCACCATCCGGACGCTCCTCTCCGGCCTGGAGGTGCCCGGCCGGCCCAGCGCCCAACACGTCTCCACCGCCGGCGAGGAGTGGAAGGAGGAGGACCCGGAACGGGCCCGCCGGCTGGCCGAACTTCAGGCCCTCCTGGGCATGGAGGCCCGGCCGACCGGGGGAGAACCCCGGGTGGCCCTGCTGATCGGCAGCATGAAGGAGCGGGAAAAGCGCGAACTGCGGGCCTCTATCGCCGAGGGCGGGGTGGACATCGTGGTAGGCACCCATACCCTCATCCAGGAAGGGGTCGCCTTCGCCAATCTGGGGCTGGTGATCATCGACGAGCAACACCGTTTCGGCGTCCTCCAGCGCCAGGCCCTCCACCAGAAGGGCTATAACCCCCATCTCCTGGTGATGACCGCCACCCCCATCCCCCGCACCCTGGCCCTGACCCTCCACGGCGACCTGGACCTCTCCATCATCGACGAGATGCCTTCCGGCCGACAGAAGATACGCACCCGCTGGCTCCCCAACGCCGAACGTCAGCGGGCCTATGACTTTATCCGCAAGCAGGTGCAACAGGGCCGGCAGGCCTTTATCATCTGCCCGCTGGTGGAGGAATCGGAAAAGATCGAGGCCGCCGCCGCTGTGGAAGAGTTCCATCGCCTTCAGGAGGAGGTCTTCCCCGACCTGAAACTGGACCTCCTGCACGGACGCATGTCCGGCGCGGAAAAGGAACGGATTATGCGCCGCTTCCGCGACGGGGAGACCCAGGTGCTTGTCTCCACCCCGGTGGTGGAGGTGGGCATCGACGTGCCCAACGCCACGGTGATGATGGTCGAGGGGGCCGAACGCTTCGGCCTGGCCCAGTTGCACCAGTTCCGCGGCCGGGTCGGCCGGGGCGAACACGCCTCCTACTGCATCCTCCTGGCCACCTCCGACGAATTGGGGAGCGAACGCCTGAAGGCCATCGAGGAGACGGACGACGGCTTTGCTCTGGCCGAAATCGACCTGGAACTGCGCGGCCCGGGCGAGTTCTTCGGCACCCGCCAGAGCGGCATGCCCGACCTGAAGGTGGCCCGGCTGGGCGATACCCGCCTTCTGGACCTGGCCCGCCGGGAGGCCGAGGCCATCCTGGCCGCCGACCCCACCCTCAGCCGGCCGGAACACGCCGTCCTGGCCGAGCGCCTGGCCGCTTTCTGGAGCCGGGAGGTGGAGATCAGTTGAGCACCCAAGCCCGTTTGCCCGACCCCCAGGCCGTCCGGGAGTGGGCGGCCGCCTACCGTTCCTGGAACGAGCAGAAAGCAGCCCGTCGCCGGGAGACGGCCGGCCGGGAAAGCCTTGAGGAAAAGGTGGCGGCCTTCCTGGACCTGTGCGAGGCCGTGTGGCAGATATCTCCGCCGAAAAGCCTGGCCCTGTTCCTGGCCCAGCGGCAATCCCATGCCCTCGTCCAGGAACGCCTGCTCCTTTTGGAAAGGCATCGCTCCCATGGAAAATCGCCTGTTTGAAGTCCTGCAACAGGTGGTGGGCTTTTTGCAGCGCCAGGGCATCCCCTTTGTCATCGTCGGCGGGTTGGCCAACATCGTATGGGGCGAACCCCGGGTTACCCGTGACGTGGATGTCAAAGTTTACATCGGCGAGCGCACCCCTCGCCAATTCGCGGAGATGGTTACCAGAGAGTTTGCCCCGGCTCAACTCCTTCCCGGAGGGCCCGATTTGATCGTTTCCATAGCCTTCCCGTCGGGCGTCAACGTCGACTTTTTGATCGCTATTCCCGGTTATGAAGAAATCGTCCTGGAACGTGCGCAACGGAGGCATCTTGCCGGTTTGGACCTGCCGATTTGCTCGGCGGAGGATTTGATTATCTACAAGGTGATCGCCGACCGGCCCAAGGACTGGGCCGATATCGAGGGAATCCTGACCGAGCAGGGAAACCGGTTGGACCAGGCCTACATTCGGGACTGGCTCCGGCAGTTTGCCGAGGTCCTGGAACGTCCGGACTGGCTGGAACGCTACGACGCCCTGGTTCGGAAAATTGTGGGGGAACCCTGATGCGGGTCATCACCGGCTCGGCCAAAGGCCATCACCTGAAGGCGCCCAAGGGGCTGCGTACCCGGCCCATGCTGGAGAAGGTGCGGGCCTCCCTCTTCGCCGTCCTGGAGGGCTACCTGGGCGGCATCTCCGGCCGGGTGCTGGACCTCTACGCCGGAAGCGGCTCCCTGGGCATCGAGGCCCTCTCGCGGGGGGCGGAGTGGGCCGACTTTGTGGAGATCAACGCCGGGGCCTGCCGGCTCATCCGGGAGAACCTGGAGCATACCCGCCTGAGCGAACGCGCCCACGTCTATCAGGCCGATGTGCGGGCCTTCCTGCGCCGGGTGCAGGAAGGGACAAGGTATGATATAATTTTCTTCGATCCGCCCTATGCGGATCCCCTGGCCGAGAAGGTGCTGGCCGAACTGGCCGGCAGCCCTCTTGTGCACGAGGGCACGATGGTAGCCGTGCACCATGCGGTTCGTCTGGCGCTGGCAGAAAGTTACGGGCCGTTGCACCGCCTGGAACAGCGGCGTCTGGGGGATAGCGCCCTGAGCATCTACGGGATGCCGGCCTGGTGGAAAGAAGCAGGCCCATCCCCCTAGTTTCTGGACAAGGAGGTCCGGTGGTTACCGCCATCTACCCCGGCAGTTTCGACCCGGTGACGAACGGCCATCTGGACATCATCGCCCGGGCCGTCCGGCTCTTCGACCGGGTGATCGTGGCCGTCTACGACCGGCCGGCCAAACGCCTGCTCTTCAGCGCCGAGAAGCGGGTGGAGATGATTCGCCAGGCCGTCGCCGACTGCCCCAACGTCTCGGTGGAACGGTACGATACCCTGACGGTGGAATATGCCCGCCAGGTGGGGGCCCAGGTGATCATCCGCGGGCTGCGGGCCATGACCGACTTTGAACTGGAACTCCAGATGGCCCATATGAACCACCGCCTGGCCCCGGAGATCGAGGTCGTCTGCCTGATGACCGCCCAGCACTATTCTTTCCTGAGTTCCAGCATCGTCAAGGAAATCGCCGCCCTGGGGGCCGATGTGAGCCACCTGGTCCCGGCCCACGTCGCCCAGGCCCTGCGGGAGGCCCTGGGCAACGCTACAGGTTAACCCATTCCACGCCGGCCTGGTCGAAATGAGGCCCGGATGAGCGGGGTAGGTGTTTACCGCCGGGAACGCCAAGAGCGCCGAGAGGATCGAAGGTGGACGGCTACGGCCGGGGCACCGCCTCGTCCCTTTGCGCTCTCCGCGCGCGCTGCGGTAAACAGATACGGAGCGGGGATACAACCCCGCGCGGCGAAAGGGGAACGAAATGAGCGACGAGTTGGCCCGTTTGCTCGATGAACTGGAAAGGGCGCTGGTCCAGAGCGGCCGCCTCCCCTTTGCCCGGCGTCTCCTGGTGAAGGAGGAAGAGGCCATGGGGCTGTTGGACCGCCTGCGGGCGGCCGTGCCCGAGGAGGTTCGCCGGGCACGGCAGGTCCTCCGGGAACGGGAGCAGATTCTGGAGCAGGCCCGCCGGCAGGCCCAGCGCATCGCCGAACAGGCCCAGCAGGAGGCCGCCATGCGCCTGGAAGAGCAGGGCCTGCTGGAGGAGGCCAGGAAGCGCTCCGAGCAGATTCTGGAAGAGGCCCGTCGGGAGGCCGGCCGGATTCGCCAGGGCGCCGACCAGTACGCCCGGGAGGTGCTCATGGAGATCGAGGCCCGCCTCTCCCAGGCCCAGAACGAACTCCGGGAGACGATGGGGCGCATCCTGGCCAGCGTGCGCAAGGGGCTGGCGGAACTCGAGGGGGAGCCGGCCGAAGAGGAAGAGGAGTAAGGTGCGGCGGTGGCCGAAACCGGGGTCCGGGTGGATTCTCCCCGGCCTCATCACCCTGGGGGCGCTCCTCCTGCGCCTGCTCGTCTGTTCCTGGCACCAACTCTACCCCCTGAGCGGCGACGAGGTGGCCTTTTTCGAGCAGGCCCGCACCTTTGTCCAGGGCCGGGGTTACCAGGAACAGGAACTCATGCGGGGGCCGCTTTACCCGCTTTTCCTGGCGGTGGTCTTTCGCCTCTTTGGGGCCGAGGTGAGCGCGGCCCGTCTGGTGCAGGCCGGGTGCAGCGCGGCCACGGTGCCGCTCCTCTATCTCTGGGCGAAGCGGCGCCATGGAAGGACGGCCGGCCTGCTGGCCGCCGCCCTGGGAGCAGCCTTCTTTCCCCTGGCCGTCCAGGCCACCTTCCTCCTGACCGAAACGCTCTTCCTCTTCCTCTTCGTCCTGGGGATGGTCGTCTGGGAGGGAAAAGGGCCGGCCTCCCGGCCCTTTTTCGCCGGCCTGCTCTTCGGCCTGGCCGCGCTGACCCGCTCCGTCGGCCTGCCCCTGGTCCTTCTGGCGGCGGGGGAGGCGCTTTTCTCCGCCGGAGAAAGGCCGGCCCGCCTCCGCTCCGCACTCCTTGTCCTGGCCGGCGCGGCCCTGGTCATCGGCCCCTGGACGGCGCGGAACGCCGTGGCGCACCGCTCTCTGATTCTGGTGGATACCACCGGGCCGACCAACCTCTGGCTGGACAACGACCCCGAACTGGGGCGCGACCGGGTCAAGGCCGAACTGCTCCGCCATCCGGAGGGAGAACGCCAGGCCCTGGCCATGCGGCGGGGCCTGGAAGCCATCTTCTCCCACCCCACCTGGTTCCTGGGGAAAGCCTGGGGGGAGATGCTCAAGTTCTTTTCCCTGGAGTACTTTGACGACTTCCTGGCCCGGCCGGCCATCTGGTATCCACCCGGAGAGGTATGGGCCCGCCTGCTCCTGGGCGACGGGCTGTACCTGTTGGTCGTCGCCTGCGGGCTGGCGGGGCTTTTCCTGGGCCGCGCCCGGACGACCGACCTCCTCTGGCTGGCCTGCCTTCTGGCCACGGCCGCCCTCTACCACGTCGAACTGCGCTATCGCCTGCCTTTCCTCATCGCCCTCCTTCCCTACGCCGCCGGGGCGCTGGCGCATCCCCGCCGGTCCTGGGCCTTGGGGCGCGCCCACCGCTGGCGTCTGGCCTCGGCCGGCCTGTCCCTGCTGGCCCTGGGCGGCCTCCTCCTTTCCCACAGCAACTACCCGCTCCTCAGCGCCCAAATCCTGGCCAAGCGGGTGGCCCTGATCTGGGGCGACGGGGCCCTGGGCCGGGGAGACCTGGCCGGGGCCGAGGGGGCGGCCCGCTTCGCCCTGGAAGTCTATCCAGAGTCGGCCGAGGCGCGGGTGCTCCTGGCCCGCGTCCTGCGGAAGGAGGGGCGGGTGGAGGAGGCCGAAGCCGTGCTCCGCCAGGCCATCGCCTACCGCTCCGGCCACCCCCACCCCCACCTTCTCCTGGGGGACCTCCTGCGCGCCCAGGGACGAAGGGAGGAGGCCGGCCGCGAACTAGCCTGGGAGACTGCCTCCCTGGAAGACCTCCAACGCTGGTCCTGGGAATCCTTTGCCTCCCCACCCTCCTCCACTCTGGACCTGGGCAGCGGTCTGGAACTGGGCTTTATCCTGGGCTGGCACCTGCCGGAGCGCCAGGGCAAGGTCACCTACCGCTGGACGGATGAGGAGGTCCTCTTCCGCCTGGCCGTCCCGGCCGGCGGGGGTCCCCTTCGCCTGTACCTGCGGCTGGATGCCGGCCGGCCGGCCGCCCTGCCGCCCCCCCAGGTGGAAGTGTGGGAAGGCGGCCGCCTCCTGGCCCGCTTCCCGGCGGAGAACGGCTGGCATACCTATGGCCTGCCCCTGGCGCCGGCCGGGGCCGGCCCGACCGTGGACCTGGTGCTCCGCACCCCGACCTTTCGCCCCCACCAGTACGACCCCCACCTGTACGACAACCGTCCCCTGGGGGTGAAGGTGGACCGGGTGTGGCTGACGCGCTGAGGAGAAGATGCTCTCCCCCGAGGAATGGCACGACTGGTTTCTCCGGCAGGCCGAATGGACCCGCCCCACCCGCCTGTGGCTGTACCGGCAGGCCGGCCTGGAGAAGGCCCGGCGGGTCCTGGAGGTCGGCTGCGGAACGGGGGTGATCGCCGGGGAGGTGGCCCGGCTGTCCACTGCCGGCGTGGTCGGGCTGGACGTGGACGCCGGGATGCTGGGGGCGGCCCGGTCCTACGCCCCGCAGGTCCTCCTGGCGCAGGGAGACGCCCAGGCCCTGCCCTTTGCCGACGGCGTCTTCGACCTGGTGCTCTGCCACGACCTGCTCCTGTGGCTCCATGACCCGGCCCGGGCCGTGGCGGAGATGGCGCGGGTGGTGCGGGCCGGCGGCTTTGTCCTGGCCTGCGCCGAGCCGGATTATGGAGGGCGAATCGACCATCCGCCGGAACTGGCCCTCCTGGGGCGGTGGCAGGCCGAGGCGTTGCGTCGCCAGGGGGCGGACCCCCAGATCGGCCGGCGGCTGGGCGAAGTCTTTGTGGCCGCCGGGCTTCGGACAATGGTGGGGGTGATGGCCGGCCAGTGGGAACTCCCCTCTGCCCCGGATGCCGCCTTCTCCGCCGAATGGGCCATGCGCCGGCACGACCTGTCCCCCTGGCTGCCGCCGGAGGAACTCGAGCGGCTGGAAGAAATCGACCGGGAGGCCCTGGCGGCCGGCCGGCGCCTCCTCTTCGTGCCGACCTTCTACGCCCTGGGCCGGAAGGAGCAGGAGCGCACGGCGGTGCGCCCGATGACGCGTACAGGAGGTTAGACGATGGAAACCACAGCCGTTGATCCCGAGAAGCAGAAACAGGCCAGGGAGTACGCCCGCCTCAAGCGCCGCCTGTGGCTGGCCGGCGTGCTCCTGAGCGCCCTGTACGCCCTGGTCTGGCTCATTTCGGGTGGGGCGGTGGCGCTGGCGGACGGGCTGGCCGGCCTCTTCCCCTACCCCTGGCTCGTCGTGGCGGCCTTTGGCCTGGTCTTTGGCGGAGGACATTTTCTGCTCCGCCTTCCGCTGGGCTACTACGCCGGCTTCGTCCTGCCCCACCGCTTCGGCCTCTCCACCCAGACCCGGCGGGGCTGGCTGGTGGACCAGGGCAAGGGCCTCCTGGTCGGCCTCCCCATCGGGTTGCTCCTCCTGGAGGGCCTGTACGCCCTCCTGGGCGCTTTTCCCGATACCTGGTGGCTGTGGGCGGCCGTCGGCATGTTCGTCTTCAACGTCCTGGCGGCCAACCTGTCCCCGGTGCTGATCATGCCCCTCTTCAATAAATACACCCCCCTGGGCCGGGAACATGCCGAACTGGAGAGGCGCCTGCTGGACCTGGCGGCGCGGGCCCGGACCCGGGTGCGCGGCGTCTTCAAGTTCGATCTGTCCCGACGCACCAAAGCCGCCAACGCCGCCCTGACCGGCCTCGGCCATACCCGCCGCATCGTGGTGGGGGATACGCTCGTTAGCGAGTTCACCCCCGACGAGGTGGAGACCGTCCTGGCCCACGAGTTGGGGCACCATGTCCACCGGGATATCCTCTGGTTCATCCTGGTGGAGGGCCTGCTGACCTTCCTGGGCCTCTTCCTGGCCTCGCGGGTTATGGCCCTGGGGCAGGCCTGGTTCGGCATCCCGGTGGAGAGCGTTGCCTCCCTGCCCCTTTTCCTCCTGGTGATGGGGGGCTACAACCTGCTCCTGATGCCGCCGGGCAACGCCTTCTCCCGCTGGCGCGAGCGCCTGGCCGACGCCTACGCCCTGGAGATGACCGGGAAGAAGGAGGCCTTTGCCTCGGCCCTGATCCGGCTGGCCAACCAGAACCTGGGGGAGGTGGAACCGGAGGCCTGGGTGGTCTGGCTGTTCTACGACCACCCGCCGTTGGGGGAACGCATCGCCATGGCCCGGAACTGGCCGGCAAAGGGGGCATAGCGGGGCCGCCCCGTCGTCGGCAGGGTCCACCTCCTGCCCGACGGGGCCGGCCGTGCCCCTTTATCCTCCCGATGGAACCGGCCGATGCCGCCGTCGCCGTAGAGCAGGATGACGTAGGGGAGGGTCTCACCGCGCGGGGGACGGAGGGTCTCCTGCAGGGCGGCGCGAAACTGCTTCTGCTCCTCCACGCGGCCGAGGAAAGGTTTCCCATCGACATCAATGAGCGTCATCGTCCTCCTCCAGACGACAGGCCACGGAGCACGCAACACGAAACACGCAACACGAAACACGCAACACGCAACACGGAACACGCAACACGCAACACGAACTCCCTACCCCCCCTCCCTCTCCTCCGGGTCGGCCCCGGCCGGCAGCGTCTGGGCCTGGGGGGATGCGGCAGCCCCCCGATCTTCCAGATGGAGGATCGGCCGGACGAAGAAGCCGCCCAGGCCGATGGCGGTGCAGAGGATGCCCGAGGCCACGTACCAGAAGCGCACCCCAAACAGGTCGGCGATCGGGCCGGCCACGGCCAGGCCCAGGGGGGAGACGGCCAGCGTCCCCGCCATGATGACGGTGAACACCCGCCCCTGCATCTCCGGGGGCACCACGCTCTGGATGAGGGCGGAGACCGGGCCGATGGCCACCCCGTTCATCAGGCCGCAGATGAAGATGCCGACCACGGCCAGCGGAAAGGCCCAGGCCGGCGTCAACCCGATGATCAGGATGCCCAGCCCGATTCCCACCAGACCGGTCAGGATGGTCACCATGCGCCGGCGAAAGCCTCCCCATACGCCCAGAATCAGCCCGCCTCCCAGGACCACCCCGAGCCCCCAGCCGGCCTGCATCGCCCCCAGGTGGCGGGGCAACCCCTGAAAGTACTGGAAAACCACGGTGGGCGTCAGGTAAAAGGCCGGGATGACCAAAAAGTTCACCACCATGGACATGATCAGGAGCAGGGACATCCCCGGCCACCCCCAGAGGTATTTCCATCCCAGCCGCACATCCTGCCACAGGGTCAGTTTTCTCCTTTCTGCCGCTCCCGTCGGCTGGGGAATGTGGACGAAGAAGAGGGGGAGGATGGCCAGAAGGGCCGTGACCACATCGATGCCCATGATCCAGTGAAAGGGCAGGATTTCCAGCAGAAGCGAACCCAGCGGACCGCCCCCCACCTCCACGGCCCCCCGCATGGCCTGGTTCAGCCCGCCGACGCGCGCCAGGTGCCGCTTAGGGACCATCATGGTGGTGGAAGCCTGCATGGCCGGCCAGTGGAAGCCCTGGCCGACGGCCCGGATGAGCAGGGCCACATAGACCTGCCAGGGATGCAAAAGGCCTCTCCAAGAGAGGTAGGCCAGGCCGGCCGAGGCCAGGGCCACCACGCCGTCGGCCACGATCATCACCCGGCGCCGATTCCAGCGGTCCACCAGCGCCCCCACCAGCGGCCCCAGCACCACCCCGGGCAGAATGCCGATCATCGTCGCCGTTGCCAGCACGGTGGCCGAAACCCGGGAAAGGTACCAGATCAGGGCGAACTGGGCCAGTTGGCTCCCGATCAGGGAGAACTGTTGCCCTCCCCAGATGAAGAAGAAGGGGAAAACCCAATCGCGACCTTCTCGGGGCCCGTTCTGTTCCATCATCTTCCACCCACCGACATCTTCCCGCCCGGAACCGGGTTCCGACGGCGACATCCGCTAGGATATTCTATACCCATCCGCCGATTCCGGCAACTGTAGTCCTGTTCGTAGTCAGCCACGTGGCGCAGCGGAGCGGCGTCCGAGGGTCGCCCTCCATTTGCGCTTTCGGGGGGGATATTGTAAAATGAACCTGGCCGGCCTCGGGCCGGCCCCGGTCAATGGAGACTGTGCCCGGCGTTGCGCCTTGCCGAACAAGGAGGTCCTGAATGCCCCGAGATTTTCTCTCAGCCAGGGTGCGCAGCGTTCCCCCCTCCGGCATCCGCCGCTTCTTCGACATCATCGCCACCATGAAGGATGTCATCTCCCTCGGCGTGGGCGAGCCGGATTTCGTCACCCCCGCTCCCATCCTCCAGGCCGGCGTGCGCTCCCTCCAGGAGGGCCGCACCGCCTATACCTCCAACTCCGGCCTCCTGGAACTGCGCCAACTCCTGGCCGAACACCTCAAACGGCTCTACGGCGTGGAGTATGACCCGGAAAGCGAACTCCTCATCACCGTGGGGGTGAGCGAGGCCCTGTTCATTTCCCTCATCGCCACCGTGGACCCCGGCGACGAGGTCATCATCCCCGAACCGTGCTTCGTCTCCTATCGCCCCGGGGTCATCTTCGCCGGCGGCACCCCGGTCACCGTGCCCACCTTCTTCGAAGACGACTTCCAACTCATGGCCGACCGGGTGGAGAGGGCCATCACCCCTCGCACCAAAGGCCTCCTGATGGGCTACCCCAACAACCCCACCGGCGCGGTGATGAGCCGAGAATGCCTCCTGGAAATCGCCCGCCTGGCCGAGCGTTACGACCTCCTGGTCTACTCCGACGAGATTTACGACCGTCTGGTCTATGGGGTGGAGCACACCTGCTTTGCCTCCCTGCCGGGGATGCGGGAACGAACCGTCCTCCTGGGCGGCTTTTCCAAGGCCTATGCCATGACCGGCTGGCGCGTGGGCTATGTGGCGGCGCCGGCCGCCATCGCCCGCGAGATTCGCAAGGTGCACCAGTACGCCATCATGTGCGCCCCCACTCCCAGCCAGTGGGCCGCGGTGGAGGCGCTGCGCTCCGGGGAACCCGAGGCCCAGCGCATGCGCGCCGAGTACGACCGCCGCCGCCAAGTCATCGTCCGGGGCCTCAACGCCATCGGCCTGACCTGCTTCGAGCCCCGGGGGGCGTTTTACGCCTTCCCCAGGATCGGGTGCACCGGCATGTCCAGCGAGGAATTCTCGGAAAGGCTCCTCTTCGAGGAGAAGGTGGCCGTGGTCCCGGGAAACGCCTTCGGCGACTGCGGCATGGGCTTTGTGCGGTGTTGCTACGCCACCTCGATGGAACAGATCGAGGAGGCCCTGGTGCGGATGGGCCGCTTTGTGGAAAAGTACGGGAAATGAGGAGGCGAGATGGCCGAGATCTGCGCTTACTGCGCCGGCGATGCGGTGGAACACTGCTCCTCCTGCGGGAAACCCCTCTGTTCGGACCACACCCGGAAGGCCCTGCCCTACCTCCGGCTGGGCGATCTGCTCCTCACCATCCTGCGCACCCTCTTCCTGAATCCCAGGAGGCTTCCGGACCTCCTGTTCGGGGAAGAGGAGGAAAAGCCCTTCTGCCAGGAATGTTACGAGGAGAACTCCCGCCTGCGGGTGCTGGAGCAACGCAAGTTCTTTTACCTGGCGCTGGGGCTGGCCCTTCTGTGCGGCCTGGCGATCTACCTGCTGGTGCGTTTTCTGTAGGGAAACGATTTGCGCAAGATGCCCTCCTGTGGTATACTTTGGCCGGCCTGAAAAGGCCCGGCCGTTGTAGGCGACCCAAGGCAATGCGGAGGCAGGTTCGATGAAGAAACGGCGCACCTGGCTCATCCTTCTGGGCATCATCGGCCTCCTGGTGGGGCTGTATTTCCTGGGTCAGGCCCTCTCCATCGGCGGAACCACCATGCTCTCGGCCCGCCTGCATACCCCCAGGCCCAAACCGGAGGTGGTGATTCGCTTCCGCCTCGGCGGCCTGGCCGTCCCCATCACCAGCACCGCCTTCAGCAGCATGGTGGCCATGCTCGTCCTGGTCCTCCTGGCCGCCCTGATTCGCCGGGGGCTGGCCCGGAGAAGCGAGGAGGAACGCCTCCGCAACCCCACCGGCTGGCAGAACCTGGTCGAGTGGGCCATGGAATATGTCATCCGGCTTCTGGAGCCGGCCGCCGGCCGGGCCCGGCTGAAGAAGCGCCCCCTGGGCCGGACCATCTTCCCCCTGGTGGGCACCCTCTTCATCTTCATCATCTTCGCCAACTGGTTCAGCCTCCTCCCCGGCTTCAGCACCATCGTGGTCCGGCCGTCCTTTATGCCGGTGGAGGAGGTCCAGATCGAACGCACCCCCGCCGGCGACCTCTGCCCGGACGATTGGGTCACCCTCCATGCCCTGGCCGGCCAGGCCACCGCGCCCCACTACGAGTGGTACGTGGATGGCGAGAAGCATGCGGTGCACGAGGAGGAGGAAGCGGCCTGGCTGGACCTCCAACTCACCAGGCCGCAGACCGTTACCGTGCGCCTGGTGGCCTGGAACGAGGAGGAGGGGGAACGCCACCAGGCCGAAACGACGCTGCTCCTGGTGCCCCTTTCGGGCGAGGCGGCGAAGGCGGCCGGCTGCGGGACCGAGGCCCGGCCGCCGGCCCAACCCACGGAACACAAGGAGCACGAAAACCCCACCCTGCTCTGGCTCTTCGGCGGGGACCATCCGGGCGAGCCGGTGCCCCTGCTCCGCGCCCCCAACAGCCATCTGGCCATCACCGCCGGCATGGCCGTCGTGGCCATCGTCACCGTCCAGGCCCTGGGCGTGGTCGCCCACGGGCCGGTGGGCTACCTCCGCCACCTGGCCACCGACGCCCCCGGGTGGATGAAGCCGATCATGTTCCCGATTCATGTGGTCAGCGAACTTTCCCGGGTGATCTCCCTGAGCGCCCGTTTGTTCGGCAACCTCTACGGCGGCGATGTCCTTCTGGCCGTCATCTTCAACCTTCTGGCCCCCTTCGTCCCGGCCATATTCTTTGGCATCGAGGCCTTTTTCTACTACATCCAGGCCCTCCTCTTCTCCGTGCTGACTACCGTCTACATCGCCCTGGCGGTGGGAGGGGGGCATGAAGAAGCCCCAAGCAAGGCAGAATGAGGTTGTAAGAAGAAAAGGAGGCAAAGGACCATGCTGCACATCAAGTTCGCCGCGGCGCTGGTGATGGGTATCGGCTCGATTGGCCCGGCCCTGGGCATCGGCATGGCCGTATCCAAGGCGATGGAGGCCATCGGGCGCAACCCCGAGGCGGCCGGCCCCATCCAGGGCGTGATGATCATCGGCATCGGCCTGGCCGAGGCCGTGGCCATCTACGCCTTCGTCACGGCCCTGGCGATCCTTTTCGTCTGAGGCATGGTGTCCTGGAGAAAGGCTACGGCGCCCGGGGGGCAACGACGGGCCCCGGCCCAGGCGCATCTTGGAGGCAGGAAGGTATGGGCGCATTAGGAATCGACCTGGTGAGTTTTCTCTGGCAACTGGTGGCCTTTATCGCCCTGATCTGGATTCTGAACCGGCTGCTCTACCGCCCGATTCGCCGGACGCTGGACGAGCGGGCCCGCCGCATCCGGGAAAGCATGGAAAAGGCCGAGCAGGCCGAGGAGCGGGAGCGGCAGGCCGAGGAGGCCTACCGGAAGCGCTTGGAAGAGGCCGAACGCCAGGCTCAGGCCATCGCCGATGAGGCCCGCGAACAGGGCCGGGTGGAACGGGAAAAGTTCCTGGAACAGGCCCGGGCCGAGGCCCAACGCTTCCTGGAGGACGCCCGGCTCCAACTCGAACTGGAGCGCCGGGATGCGGCCCGCGAGACCCGCCGCCGGGTGGCCGCCCTGACCGTGCTGGCCGCCGGCCGCCTGATCGGGGAAAGCCTGGATACCCCGCGCCACCGCAGCCTGATCGAGACGTATGTGGACACCCTGGACCGGCCGCTGGAGGAACTCTCCCAGGCCCTGGCCGGCATCCCGGCGGAGGAGGCCCCGGCCGTGCAGGTGCGCAGCGCCGTCCCGCTGGACCAGGAGACCCAGGCGGAGATCAACACCCGCCTGCTCCGGGCCCTGGGACGCGAACTTCCGGTGATGTACAGCACCGACCCGCGCCTCCTGGGCGGCCTGCAGGTGCAGGTGGGCGATCAGGTGGTGGACCTGAGCGTCCTCCGCAAGTTGAACGACCTCTTCCGCGAACTGGCCTGACACGCAACACGCATCACGCAACACGCAACACGCAACACGTAACACGCATCACGTTTCCGGAGGTCAAATATGGCCCTTCTGGACGAAATCGCCCAACAGTTACAGGAGAGCATCACCCGTTTCGAGGTGCCGTTACATCCGGTCAACGTCGGCCGCGTGGTCGCCGTGGGGGATGGCATCGCCCGGGTCTCCGGCCTGAGCCAGGTCATGTACAACGAACTCATCGAGTTCCCCAACGGCAGCATGGGCATCGCCCTGAACCTGGAGGAGGAAGAGGTCGGGGTGATCATCCTGGGCGACTATGTGGACATCCAGGAAGGCGACCTGGTCAAGGCCACCGGGCGCATCGTCTCGGTGCCGGTGGGGGAGGCGCTCCTGGGCCGGGTGGTGGATGCCCTGGGCCGGCCCATCGACGGCAAAGGGCCGATTCGGACCGACCGCTTTCGCCCCATCGAACGCATCGCCCCCGGCGTGGTGCGCCGGGAGCCGGTCAACACCCCCGTCCAGACCGGCATCATCGCCATCGATAGCATGTTCCCCATCGGCCGGGGACAGCGGGAACTCATCATCGGCGACCGCCAGACGGGCAAGACGGCCATCGCCCTGGATACGATCATCAATCAGAAGGGCAAGGACCTCCTCTGCATCTACGTGGCCATCGGGCAGAAGCGTACCCAGGTGGCCCAGGTGGTGGCCACGCTGGAACGCTACGGGGCCATGGAATATACCGTGGTGGTCGTGGCCTCGGCCTCCGAACCGGCCCCCATGCTCTACATCGCTCCCTACGCCGGCTGTGCCATGGGCGAAGAGTTCATGGAGAGCGGGAAGGACGCCCTGATCGTCTACGACGACCTCTCCAAGCACGCCTGGGCCTACCGCCAGGTCTCCCTCCTCCTGCGCCGGCCGCCGGGGCGGGAAGCCTACCCGGGCGACATCTTCTACCTGCACTCCCGCCTCCTGGAGCGCGCCGCCAAACTGAACCCCCGGTACGGCGGCGGCTCCCTCACCGCCCTGCCCATCGTGGAGACCCAGGCCAACGACGTCACCGCCTACATCCCCACCAACGTCATCTCCATCACCGACGGGCAGTTGTATCTGGAGCCGGACCTCTTCTACGCCGGCATCCGGCCGGCCCTGAACGTGGGCATCTCCGTCTCCCGCGTCGGCGGGGCCGCCCAGACCAAGGCGATGAAGAAGGTGGCCGGCAAACTCAAACTGGATATGGCCCAGTTCCGCGAACTCCAGGCCTTTGTCCAGTTCGGCACCGAACTGGACGAGGCCACCCAGGCCCAGATCACCCGGGGCCTGCGCATCACCGAGGTGCTCAAGCAGCCCCAGTACGAGCCGGTGCCCCTGGAAGACCAGGTGATGATCCTCTACGCCGTCACCAACGGCTACCTGGATGACGTCCCTGTCCCCCAGGTGAAGGAGGTCCAGGGCCGGCTGCTGCGCTGGCTGCACGAGACCTACCCCGAAATCGGCCGGACCATCGCCGAGACGAAGGACTTTACCGAGGAGACGGAACAGGCGCTCAAGCGGGCCCTGGAGGAGTTCAAATCCAGGGTGTGAGGCTGGAAGGTGTCTTCATTTTCGTTTGCGGAACCGACGGCCGGCCTGGTCATCGAGGATCAGGAAGCCCGGGCCCATTACCCCCTGGAGGAGGTGAGGAACCGGGTCATCCTGGGGGATGCCCTCCACGTGCTTGGGAAACTGGACCCGGAAATCGCCGATATGGTCTTTATCGATCCGCCCTACTTCCTGCAACTTCCCCCCAAGGAACTGCGGCGCTGGAACGTGCGCACCGTCGTCGAGGGGGTGGACGACGCCTGGGACAGGTTCCCCTCCTTCCAGGAGTACGACGCCTTCATCTCCGGCCTCCTGGAACGGGTGCGCCGGGTGATGAAGCCCTCGGCGACCCTCTGGGTGATCGCCACCTACCACAGCATCTTCCGTATCGGGAAGATTCTGCAGGACCTGGGATACTGGATTCTCAACGACGTCATCTGGGTCAAGACCAACCCCATGCCGAACTGGCTGGGCGTGCGCTTCACCAACGCCACCGAGACCCTCATCTGGGCCGTCCGGGACAGGGGGGCCAAAAAGTATACCTTCCATAAGGAGGCCGCCCGGAGGTGGGGAATCGGCCGGGTGGGGGCCAACGTCTGGGTCCTGCCCATCTGCACGGGGAAGGAACGCCTCCGGGACGGCGGGAGGAAACTCCACTCCACCCAGAAGCCGGTCGAACTCCTGAAGCGGGTGATTCTGACCTCGACCAACCCGGGGGACCTGGTGCTGGACCCCGTGGCCGGCACCGGCACCACCGGCTACGTGGCCCGGGCGTTGGGCAGAGATTTCCTCATGGTCGAGATCAACCCCAGATACGTGCGGGGAATCGAGGAGCGGTTTCAACAACCCCTTCGGAACGTAGAAGCGCCTTTCGCTTCGGTCGTCGGAATTCCGGTTCGAGAGCCGGCGAGGTAGCCCTATGCCCACCATCCGGGAGATTCGCCGCCGCATCCGCAGCGTCCGCAATATGGCCCAGATCACCAAGGCCATGGAGGCCGTCTCGGCCTCCAAGATGCGCCGGGCCCAGGCCAACGTGCTGGCCTCCCGGGCCTATGCCCAATCCATGTGGCGGGTGATCAACGACCTGGTGGACCGTTACACCCCGCCCGACGGCCAGCCCCTTCATCCCCTCCTCTCCCCCCGCCCGGAAATCCGCACCGCCGCCCTGGTCCTGGTGACCGCCGACCGCGGCCTCTGCGGGGCGTATAACCTGGAGATCATCCGCGAGGGGGTGCGCTTCCTGCGCGAGCAACAGGAAAAGGGGGTGGCCGTCCGCGTCCTGGCCGTGGGCCGGCGCGGGCTGGACTATATGCGGCGGCTGGGGGTCGAGATCGCCGCCGAGTTGACCAAACTCAAAGACCGCCCCGCCCTGGTGGATACCCAGCCCATTTCCCACATCCTGATCGAAGACTTTACCGGGGGAAAGATCGACGCCGCCTACCTGGCCTATACCGAGTTCGTCAACGTCCTCACCCACCGCCCCCAGGTGCGCCTCCTCTTGCCCCTGCTGAGTTTCGCCGAGCGTCTGGAGGGCCGGGTGGACTATATCTACGAACCGGACCCCCTGACCGTCCTTTCGCAACTCCTGCCTCGTTTCGTCGAGGTGGAAGTCTATCAGGCCATTTTGGAATCGATCGCCAGCGAGCACAGCGCGCGCATGGTCAGCATGCGCAACGCCACCGATAACGCCAACGAACTGGTCAAGGAACTCACCCTTTCCTATAACAAAGCCCGCCAGGCCGCCATCACCAAGGAGATTACCGAACTCACCGGCGGGGCGGCGGCGCTGGAGGGGTAGGAGGCTTCAGGATGGCTGTCGGACGTGTGGTACAGGTGATCGGAGTCGTGGTGGACATCGAGTTTCCCCCGGAGGCGTTGCCCGAAATCTACAACGGGGTGCGCATCGAGATGGACGGCCGGACCCTCATCGCCGAGGTGGAGCAGCACCTGGGGGAGGACCGGGTGCGCTGCGTGGCCATGGGTTCGACCGACGGGCTGAAGCGGGGGACGCCGGCCTACGATACCGGCCAGCCCATCGCCGTCCCGGTGGGGGAGGAGACGCTGGGCCGGCTCTTTGACGTCCTGGGCAACCCCATCGACGAAAAGGGCCCGGTGGTCACCGCCGAGCGCTGGCCCATCCACCGGCCGGCCCCCTCCTTCGAGGACCAGGTAGCCCGCACCGAGATCTTCGAGACCGGCCTCAAGGTCATCGACCTGGTGGCCCCCTTCACCAAGGGCGGCAAGACCGGCGTCTTCGGCGGGGCCGGCGTGGGCAAGACGGTCATCATCCAGGAGATGATCTACAACAACGCCGAGAAGCACAAGGGCGTCTCCGTCTTTGCCGGCGTGGGGGAGCGCAGCCGCGAGGGCAACGACCTCCTCCTGGAGATGATCCACACCGGCGTCATCTCCAAGACGGTCATGGTCTTTGGCCAGATGAACGAGCCGCCGGGCGTGCGGCTGCGCGTCGGCCTGACCGGGCTGACCATGGCCGAGTACTTCCGCGACCGGGGCATGGACGTCCTCCTCTTTATCGACAACATCTACCGCTTCGTCATGGCCGGCATGGAGGTCTCCGCCCTCCTGGGACGGATGCCCAGCGCGGTGGGCTACCAGCCCACCCTGGCCACCGAGATGGGCGAACTCCAGGAGCGCATCGCCTCGACCAAGCGCGGCTCCATCACCTCCGTGCAGGCCATCTACGTCCCGGCCGACGACTACACCGACCCCGCCCCGGCCACCACCTTCGCCCACCTGGACGCCACCATCGCCCTGGAGCGTTCCATCGCCGAGATGGGGCTTTACCCGGCGGTGGACCCCCTGGCCTCGACCTCGCGCATCCTGGACCCCCGCATCGTCGGCGAGGAGCACTACCGGGTGGCCCGCGAGGTGCAGCGCGTCCTGCAGCGTTACAAGGACCTCCAGGACATCATCGCCATCCTGGGCATCGACGAACTCTCGGAGGAGGATAAACTCCTGGTGGCCCGGGCGCGCAAGATTCAGCGTTTCCTCTCCCAACCGATGCATGTGGCCGAGCAGTTCACCGGCCGCAAGGGCGTCTATGTCCCTCGGGAGGAGACGGTCCGGGGCTTTCGCATGATTCTGGAGGGGGCCGGCGACGACATCCCCGAACAGTACTTCTACATGGTCGGCACCATCGACGAGGTCTTTGAACGGGCCGGGAAGCGGGTACGCCTCTCGGGAGCATAAGATGGCCGGATTGCGCCTTTCCATCGTTACCGCGGAGCGGGCCCTCCTGAGCGAGGAGCCGGTCGACTTTGTCAGCGCGCCGGGGAGCAAGGGCCGGCTGGGCATCCTGCCCCAACACACCCCGCTCCTGACGACATTGGAGCCGGGCGACCTCTACTACCGCCGGGGCGGGGAAGAGGTGCACATCGCCGTCAGCGGGGGCTTCCTGGAGGTGGACCGGGACCGGGTGACCGTCCTGGCCGATACGGCCGAGCGGGCCGAGGAGATCATCGAGGCCCGGGCGGAAGAGGCCCGCCGGCGGGCCGAGGAACTCCTGCGCCAGAAGGAGCGCCTGAGCCGGGAGGAACTGTTGCGGGCGGAGGCCTCCCTGCGCAAGGCCATCGTGCGCCTGAAGGTGGCCCGCTGGCGGCGCCGGGTCGGCGAACCCCTGCCCGGAGTGGAAAAGGGCCGGGAAGCAGGGCCTGCCGGGGATCGCCAGTAGCCCGTAGCGAGGCCCAACCCCGGCGCCGGCCGGGGTGACGGGGCCTGGGAAATCGATATGTGCGCACGACGAATCGGCATTGACCTGGGGACCACCAACGTCCTGGTCTATGTGGTCGGAAAGGGCATCGTCCTGAACGAGCCCTCGGTGGTGGCCATCCTGACCAAACGGGGACGCATCCTGGGGGTGGGGCAAAAGGCGCTGGAGATGGTCGGGCGCACCCCGGACATCATCGAGGTCATCCGGCCTATGCGCAATGGAGTCATCGCCGACTATGTCATCACCGAGGCCATGCTCCGCTACTTCATCGACCGGGTCAGCGGCTGGCTGCGCTTCCTCAAGCCGGAGGTGATGGTCACCATCCCGGCCGGGGCCACCACGGTGGAGATGCGGGCGGTGCGCGACGCCGCCCTGCAGGCCGGCGCCCGCACCGTGCACCTGATTCGTGAGCCGCTGGCGGCGGCCATCGGGGCCAATATCCCCATCGCCCAGCCCAGCGGCAATATGATCGTCAACATCGGCGGCGGCACCACCGAGGTGGCGGTGATCTCCCTGAACGGAATCGTCGTCTGCAACTCGCTCCGGGTGGCCGGCAACCGCCTGGACGAGGCCATCGCCGCTTATGTCAAGCGAAAATACAACCTCCTGATCGGCGAGCGCACCGCCGAGGAGGTCAAGATTCAGATCGGCAGCGCCCTGGTGCTGGACCCCCCGCTCAAGATGGCCGTGCGCGGGCGCGACCAGGTGAGCGGCCTGCCGCGCACCATCGAACTCTCCTCCACCGAGGTGACCGAGGCCATCACCGAACCGTTGCAACAGATCATCGAGGCGGTACGGGCCGTGCTGGTGGAGACGCCGCCCGAACTGGCTTCTGACATCATGGACCGGGGCATCGTCATGGCCGGCGGCACTTCCCAGTTGCGCCAGTTGGACCGCCTCCTCACCCAGGCCACCGGCGTCCCCTGCTACGTGGCCGACCATCCCCTCCAGTGCACCGCCATCGGCACCGGCCTGGCCCTGCAGAACCTGGACCTGTTGCGCGATAGCCTCTCCGATGCAGAAGTGGGATTATGACCTGCCGCTGGTAGACCTGCACCGTCATCTCGACGGGAACGTCCGCCTGCAAACGGTCTGGGAGGTGGCCCGGAAGAAGGGACTTCCGTTGCCGGCCGAGACGCCCGAGGGCCTGCGCCCTTTCGTCCAGGTCTCCGAACCGATTCCCTCCCTGCCGGAATTCTTCAAACGCTTCCGTCTCCTCCAGCAGACCTTTGTGGACTATGCAACCGTCTATCGCATCGCCCGGGAGAACCTGGAGGATGCCGTGGCCGAGGGCCTGGACTATGTCGAACTGCGTTTCAGCCCGCTCTTTATGGCCGAGGTGCATCATCTGAAGCCGCGGGAAATCGCCCGGGCCATCTGCCAGGCCGTGGCCGATTCGACCGACCTGCCCATCCGGGCCAACCTGATCGTGATCATGTCCCGTCAGTTCGGACCGTCAGGCTGCCAGGAGGAACTGGAGGCGGCGCTGGCCCTGGCCGGCCGGGGCGTCGTCGCCCTGGACCTGGCCGGGGACGAGGCCGGCTATCCGGGCCACCTCTTCGTGGAGCACTTTCGCCGCGCCCGCGCCGCCGGATTGCACACCATCGCCCACGCCGGCGAAGCCGCCGGCCCCGAGAGCGTCCGCCAGGCGGTGGAGGAACTCGGCGCCGAACGACTGGGCCACGCCGTCCGGGCGGCCGAGGATCCCTCCCTCCTGGACCTCCTGGCCGAACGCGGCATCGCCATCGAGAGTTGCCTGACCAGCAATCTGCAGACCCTCACCGTGCGCACCCTGGCCGAACATCCTCTCCCCCGCTTCCTCCACCACGGCATCCGGGTCACCCTGAACACCGACGACCCGGCCATCTCGGGCATCGACCTGCCCCACGAATACCGCCTGCTCCAGGAAATGGGCCTGACGCCCGAGGAGGTGCGCCGGATTCGCCTGAACGGGGTCGAGGCGGCCTTCCTTTCCCCGCAGGAAAAACAGGAACTCCTGGAGCAGGCCCGCCGGCGCCGGCCGCCGCAGGGACATGGCCATGCCTGATACCCCCGGGGGGATTTCCCTCCAGCCCATCGGCATCGTCCACAACGACGTGACGGCGGAAGAGGACCGCTGGGAAGAGGTCGTCTCCCGGATCGAGGTGCGGGAGGACCTCCTTCCGGCCCTGGAGGGGCTGGAGGAGTTCTCTCACCTCCTGGTCCTCTTCTACTTCGACCGGCTTCCGCCGGGACCGAGGCCTCTACAGGTCCACCCGGAACGGCGCCCGGAGATGCCGCTGGTGGGCGTCCTGGCCACCCGTTCCCCCCAGCGGCCCAACCCCATCGGCCTGACGGCGGTGGAGTTGCTCCGGCGGGAGGGGAACGTCCTCTGGGTGCGCGGCCTGGATGCTTTCGACGGCACGCCGGTGCTGGACATCAAGCCCTACCTGCCCCGGGGGGACCACCTGGAGGAGGTGCGCATCCCGGACTGGTTGCGGAGGCTCTGGGCGCTTCACGACCGGGAGAGGGAAGATGGCCGATGAGGTGCGTTTCCTGGTGGACGGGATGTTGGGACGGCTGGCCAAGTGGCTGCGGGCGGCCGGCCACGACGTCGTCTACGAACCGCCCTTCGATGACCTCTCCCTGGCCGAACGCGCCCGCCGGGAGGGACGCATCCTCCTGACCCGCGACCACGGCCTGGCCGCCCGCCGGGGCATCCGTTCCCTGCTCATCGAAGAGGAGGACCTGGATGCCCAATTGGGGCAGGTCCTCCGCCTTTTCCCAGCGCCGGGGATGGGGTCGCGCTGCCTCCGTTGCAACGCGCCGCTGGAGGAGGTGCCTCTCTCGGCGGTGCAGGATTTCGTCCCGCCCTATGTACGCCAGCACCAGAAGCACTTCTGGCTCTGCCCCTCCTGCCGGCGGGTCTACTGGCAGGGCAGCCACTGGAAACACATGCAGGAACGATTGGAGCATTGCGCTTCGTAGGAGGTTCCCTATGGGAGAACAGTTGCTTTTTCTGCGTCCGGAGCAGATTCAGCCCGACCCGGGAGCGATTCGCCACGACCCGGGCGACCTGGGTGCCCTGGCCGCCTCTATCGCCAGCGTGGGGTTGCTTCAGCCCATCGGCGTCATCCACATGTGGGGGGATACCTATCGGGTGGTCTACGGCCATCGCCGTCTGGAAGCGGCCCGCCTGGCCGGCCTGGAGCGTGTCCCCTGCCTCCTCCTGGAGGTGGACCCCGATGAACTCTTTATTCCCCAACTGGTGGAGAATTTGCATCGCCAGGACCTGAACGATATGGAAAAGGCCGAGGCCATCGCCCGGCTGCGGGGGCGTCTGGAGCGCCAGCAACCCCACCTGAGCGAGGGCGAACTCGACGCCCAGGCCGGCCGGGCCATCGGCCTCTCCGCCCGCACCGTCCGCCGCTACCTCTCCCTGCTGGAACTTTCTCCCTCCATCCAGGAATTGATTCGCCAGGGGGCGCTGACGGTCACCCAGGCCCAACACCTTTTGCGCATCCCCAACGAGAGCACGCGGGAGGAAGTGGCCCGCGAGGCCGCCGACGGGGGCCTCACCGCCGCCCAGGTCAACGAACTGGCCTCCTTCTTCGCCGCCAATCCCACCCTGACCATCGAGACGGCCCTGCAGGCGCTGGAGGCCGGGGCACGCCTGCGCCGGGAAGTGCCCCCGGAACCGGTCGAGGGGCCGCCGGAGCGTCTGGCCCGGATTCCACTGGAAGAAGGGGAAGAGCGCCTCTGGGAAGAGGCCGAAGAGGAGGAAGAGGCCGGCCCGGAGGCCGCCGACTGGGCCCGGCTGCGCCGCTTTCGCTCCCTGGACGAGGCGCTCGACGGGGCCGGCCGCCTCAGCCGCACCCTCTACGAGGGCGACCTGGAGCGCTGGGCCGAACGCGACGAGCAGGCCCCGGTGAAGGTGCGCCTCCTCCTCCGCCAGTTGCGCGCCGTCGTCGAGGCCATCGAGCGTTTCTGCCAGGCCCGGGGCTGGCCGGTGGAATGAGGGCTTCGAGTCCCTGATTGCGCTATCCCCAAGCGCTGCGAAGGTAATGGCCGGAGGAGTACCATACATTCGCGTATGACAGGAGGGACGAATGAGGGCACGAGTACACCCCTCCAGAGATCGGAACCGCCCACCTCATATCGGGCAAAAAGCCGGCGTACTGGCGGTAGCGACAATCGGTAGTATCACTGTCCTGTTGTTGCTTCCTGCCATCTTGTCCGCTCAAGGCGGCCCTGCGACAACACCCATGCCGACGCCTCCCCCAACGGCTCGTAACCTCGCTCCTACGCCGATTCCCCAAGGTACACCGGCCGGTGTTCCTCCCTACAGCCCACTGTCAACCGAAAGCCGGGGCTACTCCGATCTGGTAGTCCTCTTCTCCGATGGCCTCAACTTCGATCCACCCCTCCATGCCCTCGGGCCATATAACGAACCGATTGACTTCAACCGACCCTGTTGGGGTGAAAACTGGCCTTACGAAGGCTGCAAGTTATTTGATGAACTGGCTGACGGACACGAGTACACCGTCCGGTGGGAAGGCACGCTTTTAGCACCGGCCAACGGTTATTACACCTTCCATCTGGCCAATATAGATGACGGGGTACAGTTGTTCCTGGATGGGAGTCTGGTTGTGGACAGGAATTGGAATTACCCTAATCCCGACACGATCGGCCCTGTCCGGACCCTGCCTCTTGATACCGGATACCACAGAATCAGAATAAACTACAGACAGACTGTCCCCTACGTGGCTTCGGCCCAGGTCCGCTGGAATGGGCCAGGCTTTGCCGACGAGGTTATCCCCGTTTTCTCTTTTGAGTGCCCCCTGGCCGAGGCTATCTCGCTACGGCGTCTGGACGACCGGACACTCGGCGTGGTTGGCTTCGTCGAACCGCGTGGGTACAATGGCCGGCACGTTCAGACGGCTAGATTGTGGGCGGAGGCTGGGGCTATGGTAATCGAAGCCGACCGCGAGTTGGTATGGCTGGCAGAGCATAACGCCCCCGGAGGCTCCTCCACTGCAATCCCAGAGACTTGGGGTTTATGGTCAGTTGTGCTACACGCAGAGGGCGAGTTCCCGAGGAATTTTACGTTAATACTGGAGACAGTAGACGATGCGAATGAGCTCTGCCGCGAGCAAAAGGTAGTCTCACTGGAAGACCCTCTGTGGGAGATCTCCATACAGACCGTGGATGCGCCGATAGAAGGAAGTCCAGATGAAGAGGGTATCTGGCGTATTCATGGATGGGGATCTTTCCCTCCCCAGGAGCAACCTCCTCAAGTAACGCTACAGCTCAGCCGTTACAGGCCCAATGAGCATAGCGTCGGATTGCCGGGGACGTGGGTAGTGATCGCGGAACAGCAAATGCTCCCTGAAACCTGGACCTGGCTCTGGAACTTCGGGCTGGTGCCAGCCAACCAAGTAGAGGCGGGAGAAAATCTGTATCGGGTGGTGGCCATGTTGCCCGGAGAAGGGGTAGAAGGCTTATCAGGATTTTACGCTACAGCGAGAGCGAACGACTTGATGGTCGAAGCGGGCGGCGAAGAAGATTTACAGCCACGGCAGGCGCTGGTATTCCGTGATACGGTAAGGAATGTCCTGACCAACGCCGAGGAGTATAACGCCGCCTATCCTCAAGCCTTGATTGTAGCCATAGGAGCCCAAGAGTCGGCAAATTCCTTCAATAACGCGCTCAGCAACGGAAATGGCATTATGCAGGTCACTTGCAGTAGTGGCAGGAAAGGTTACACCGAATTTCAAGAGCTCTGTGACGTGACAGCCCCTCCGCCAGATTACATAGCAACTCGCCGCAGTATTGAATTCAACGTCGAGGACGCAATGTTGGTGTTACAGGACAACTATAGAGAGGTTGTAGAAAACCCGAATTACGGTCAATTCATCTATTATTC
>Ga0123519_10003308_pt1 | contig 26735 bp, 27 predicted proteins | sample YelNatPaOPRAMG02_FD_87396 | JGI IMG/M metagenome (GOLD analysis project Ga0123519, IMG submission 87396) | Hot spring microbial communities from Yellowstone National Park - Yellowstone National Park OP-RAMG-02 (version 2) | ecosystem: Environmental > Aquatic > Thermal springs > Hot (42-90C) ...
CTTTTTAAACTTTTATTACTCTTCACACCTTTCAAACTTTTCAAACCTTTAAACTTTCTATACCTTTGATTTAATTAATTAAAAATTAAATCATGTTTTGAGGATATAGGTGAAGTAGTTGTTTGGTCAAACGGGTTCAGCGATTGTAAAACGATTAACGTAATCTAGCGCCTTTTTCTTTCCCTCCTCCGTCACCCCAACCATAACTACTCCCAGCGGAAATTGGCCATAAATCACAAGCGACTTTAAAGGTGAAAGAAGAATTGCCGGTAAAGCTAAAAGGTCCTCTTCACCTTCAATAACGATCGATTGTTTTTTCTTTGACTTTAAAAACACTTTTACCGCTCTGTCAACTGCCCCAACCGTTTCTTTGTTGAGCGTTCCCGGTTCGTTGACATATTTTTTCTTCCCCTTATCTACAGTTGGCCAACTTGACTTGCAAATTTTTTTTCTTTGTGTTTTAAGATCAATAATTTTTACGTCCGGTACAAATCCGCTCTCAACTAAAGCCCAGCTAATAACATCGCCCACTGTCGTCACCATAGTAGGTTTTAATTTGTCAATCAATTGAATTACTTTTTGGACGATGTCTTTCTGCTTGGCTTGCGAACCAGCAATCAAAAACCCGGCCGGTTGCCTCAATTTATCTCTTAAATTATCGGGTAAAAATAGTCTTTCTCTCTTAAAGGCCCGAAAATAGGGATAACCGTTGCGATCAACTTCTCCCCGTCTAATTCGTTCCGAAGTGATTACCTGTCCATCGCCTGCTTTAATCAAAGGAACAGTAACAATCTCCAAAGGTTTGAATCCAATATTTTTCCTTAAACGGTTGATTTTTAAAGCATTGGGATAAGTTTGTTTAGTAACGATTATTGCGTCAATATCCCTCTCCAGCCCTGAATTACCATAGATGTCGATAATTGGGATGATTACCGCTCGGTCTAAACTACCTCTATCTTTTAAAAACTTGATCAAATTCCTTTTGCGCGTTTTATAGTCTTCGATGGCCGAAGGCAAAAATTTATTTTGATAAAGGTTTTCCCGGCAGATTCCGATAGTGACTTTATTAGCAAGACCAAAAGCCTTTACCAATAAACTTTTATGGCCGATGTGAAGATGATCAAAAGTCCCTCCCAGAATGATGTGTTGATACTTTGGTTTCATCTTGTCAAGCCCGCAAAAAAAGCGGATAAATATTTTGGTATTCTTGTAAACCAATTGGTGTGTTTTTTCATCATTAGCCTAATCTTTTTCCCCTCATAAATTGAACGTCTATAAAAACCTAAACGCAAAATCGGATAGCCTGCTTTTTCAAAAATCCTATTCACCCATTCGTTGTTGCCGACAATAACGTCAAAACTACCAACAACAGCCAAAGTTTTATCTCGCCAGAGGTCATCATTCATATAATCATCCAAGGGGACGATGTTTTTTATTCTTTCTTCTATTTTTTCGTGTTTAATAACCGCCTTTAGTATTTTTTCTCTTTCTTTACAACTAAAAGGGTTATCTTCATTCTCAATGTTGGCACTGCCAATGCCAATAATTAGCTTGTCAACAAAAAAAAGAGTTTTTTTTATTAAATAAAGATGTCCCTTATGGAAAGGCTGAAACCTGCCCACGATCAAACCGATTTGATATTTTTTTTTCACTCAATGGAATAATTTTACCATTTAATTAACCTAATTTCTCCCCTAACCTTATCTGTTAAAATAATTTAATGGAACATTTGAAGAAAGAAGAAATAGGCGAATTTTGGGAAACTTTTTCCTTAGTTTTAACAGAGGATTTTCCTCGCTACGGTAAAAATGTCATCCGTTATCTTCTGGAAAAAATTTATACAAAAACCAATTTTTATTATTGGCTTATTAATAATTTAAAAACCGTTTTGGCAGCAAAGTCTCAAAATGAGATCATTGGTTTTGCCGTAATCGATGAACCATATGGTGGCGTCAGTTTATGCCGCTGGTTGGGAGTAAAAAAGGAATTCCGCCACCAAGGAATAGGTAGCCGCTTGATTAATTCGTGGATTAAGCTAGCCCAATCCCAAGGTTGTCATAAGATCGAAATTGCCTCGCAGCCCGAAGCAAAAGGATTTTACGAAAAAATCGGTCTAAAACTTGAGGGAGAAAGAAAACTATCTTATTTCGGTGTTGATCAGTTTATTTTTGGTAAAATAATCGGATCTCCCAACGAGAAAGCTATGGTCAAATAACTATCTCGGTGATTAAGAAAAGAAGATAAAGGAAAAGAAGCGCTGTCCCTTCTCTTCTTGAGATGTCGTTTTTTGATCTGGAAAATAAAAAAAATAGACCAAATCCTAAAACAATAAAAATTAACGTCAGTAAAAAATGGTTAGTAACGGTAATTGTTTTGCCGTAAAAAAATGTCAATAAGCCAAATATCAATGTGTTAGCTGCAGCCGAACCAATGTAATCACCTAAAGCAACGTTTTTCTTTCCCATGTTGATAGCACGAATGGCCAATGAAAGCTCGGGCAAATTGGTGCCGATTGATAAAAACAAAAGACTAACAATATAAGAAGAAATTCCCAGTGTTTGAGAAAAAGATCTTGTTTTATCAACTATAAAGCCGCTTGAAACAAAAACTATTAAAATACCAACAATAATCTTCCCTATGTCTCTAAAAACCTGGCCTTTGCCATAGATTATTTCATCATGAATACGTTCTATCAAACCTTTTCTTTTCTCAATCATATAGAAAAGAACCAAATATAAAATAATCAGAAACAACCCTTCATACCGCGTTATCTTTTGGTCAATGATAAAAAAAATCGGAGCAGCTACAATAATAAGGGAAAGAAACAAGTTTTTCTCGTTCAATTGGTGATTGAGGGTTACCCCATTGCCAAAAACGGCCAAAATTGGGATAACTAAAACAAAAAGAACTAAGGAGGCGCCGATAAGATTGCCTACAAATATCTCCGGCTCAGCTTCAATTACGGCATTGACACCAATAGTTGCTTCGGGAAGAGATGTTAATATACCTAAAACAAAAAACGAAGCAGCAAAAGAAGAAATTTTAAAGCGGTGCGCCAATCTATCAATTGAACCAATAATCAAACCCGAACCATACCAAATAAACAAAAAAGAAAAAAAATAGATAAATAAATCCAATATCATTTAATTACAATAATAAAGGAAGTGTACCTGATTTTCAATTACCTTGATTTGTACATAAAAAAAGACAGGAGAATATCAATTACAATTCGCCCTGTCTTTTTTTAAATTCTTATCTTCCTTCTCCGCCAAAATTCTTCTTAGAACCAAAGTCTGTTCTCGGTTTGGGCGGTCTGGCTTCAGAAACAACCAGTTTTCGACCCATATTTTCTTGACCATTTAAGGTGTCAATTGCTTTTTGTGCTTCATCTTCAGTTCCCATCTCAACAAAACCAAAACCCTTAGAACGACCGCTGTCTTGATAGCGGATGATCTTAGCGGAAACAACATTGCCTATTTGAGCAAAAAGCTCTTTCAGTTGATCGTCACTAAGATCATAAGAAAGATTGCCTACATAAAGTCTTTTATTCATTAAATATCACCCCCTTTAGAGATTGTTTGCGAACTAATATGTCTATAAGCTAATACAAAACTCTTAAGTCTGCCAAAGTTTGCTTTTTGGGCTGTGTTTGAACCCACTCGCCATGCAGGCAGGGCATTATAAACAAGATAAAATTGAAAAGGCAAGGAACAAGAAAAGGCGAATTTTATCTTTGAATATAGAATAGACGCGTAGTTCGTAATTGAACGCAGATCTAAAAGAAGAAAACCGGAATCAAACAATTTACTCACTCTCAAAAAACGTCACGTCGCCCTTAAGTACCTAAACTAAAGACAAAACGAAACAAGTAACAGATATAATTATACCAGATAATAGGCGAAGGTCAACTAAAGTCCCAATATCCAAGTGCCAATTACCAATGAAATTCTAATGATCAAAATTATCAATTTAATTGTTTGAAAATTGGTATTTGATACCTGGCATTTGCCTTCATCGGCCCAGCCCCATCACCTGTCTAACCTGGGCGACTTTTGGTTGGGAGCGGCTAAGAGCAAAATCACGACCTTCGTTAAGCACTTGGTTTAAGTAATCATAATTTTGCCTTATTTGAGCATATTTTTCCCGGATCGGTTTCAAAACGTTATCAACCACATCGGCCAAATCCTCCTTAAATCGGACATAACTTACGCCTTGATACTGTTTTTCAAGTTCTTTAATCGGTTTGCCTGAAAGACGAGAATAGATAACAAGAAGGTTGGATAAGGCCGGCTTGTCCTGTCGATAGACGATTTCATTTCCCGAATCGGTCACTGCCCGCTTAATTTTTCTTTTCACATCCTCGCTTGAATCCAAAAGATTAATCGTTCCTAAAGGGTCCTGAACAGACTTGCTCATTTTGGCTAGAGGATTTTGCAGACTCATAATCCGCGCCGCCTCCTGATCAACCAACGACTCAGGCAGTTTAAAAAGTTTGGTGTTATAGATGCGGTTAAATCTTATAGCTGTATCGCGCGCCAGCTCAATGTGTTGTATCTGATCTTCACCAACAGGTATAAAGTCTGTGTCATAAAGCAGGATGTCGGCCGCCATCAAAGCCGGATAGTTGAAAAGACCAACAGAAGTTGCCCCTTTTTGTTGTTCGCTTTTGCTTTTAAATTGAGTCATCCTTCCCATCCAACCATAGGGAATGACTGTGTCCAATATCCAAGACAGATAGGAGTGATCGGGATTTTCCGATTGGATAAAAATACGGGATTTTTTTGGGTCGATCCCGCAAGCCAGATAAATGGCTGCCACTTCCAAAATTTTTTCCCTTAATATTTTTGGGTCTTGATAAACAGTAATGGCATGAAGATCAACCACGCAGAAAATCAATTCTCTCTGTAAATTTCTAATCTCTAATTCAGGTTTTGGAGATTGTTTAGAAATTAAATTAATTAGAAATTTATCATCGTTTTGAATATCCACCCACTGTCTGATCGCGCCGATGTAATTGCCAATATGAAGACTGCCCGAAGGCTGAATACCGGAAAAAAATATCCTTTTATTCATCTGGTTATTTCATAATTTTTAACTTTTTCAAGCAATAATCTTGCCTCGGTATTTTTCCGGAAATGTTCCCTCACCGGCTCTAAAATTTGATTTAAAAGATAAACGAGCGTATTTTTTAAGTCTTGGGGGTGGATCGCTTTTTGAGCATACAGCTTTTCCAGTTCATCATAGCTGTCAAAAGTAACTGGACCACCGAATTTTTCCGGCCGCTCTATAACAACTTTGTCAAATTTTTCAAAAACAATATAGCGATAATATTCAAGAATCGGGTTTTCCTCAACCACTCTCTCCGGCGCCCAAGCACGCTCTATCTTTCTTTTGATATCTTCTTCAGTATCAGTCATAAAAATGGCATTTTCCGGTTTTGATTTTGACATCTTTAAAGCTAAAATTCTCTCCGTGCGCTCAAGAATTGATGGAGGCGGTTTACCTAGCCCCAAAAGCATGTGATGACTGACTATTACTGGTTTCCAATAACCAAGTATCGGACCAATTTCGCGAGCTAACACATTGACTTTTCGCTGATCCATCCCAAGCTGGGTAATTTGCGCTCCCAAAGTAAAAATGTCGGCAATTTGCATGCAAGGATAAATTATCTGGGCCGCCGACAAATCCAAAGATTCTCTCCGACCCATAATCTCGGCCGTCCGAATAAACCGGCGCAAGGTGTTGGTTTTGGCCACCTGAAGAACTAGCTTCCAGTAATCGGAATTCTTGACCAAATCTGATGCCCAAACAAACTCTACATTATCAAGGTCCATGCCGCTTGCTTTCCAGACTTCAATAAAATATTGGCCGACCGTTTGAATTTTTTCCAGATCGCCGCCCATTTTGTTGTTGGCCATCGCGTGCCAGTCAGCAACAAGCATTTTAAACTTTATCCCAGCTTTGGTTATTTTATTGATATTGACCGCTCGAAGAATTCCTTGGGCAATATGGATTTGCCCTGAGGGCTCAAAACCATCGTAAGCAATCAGTTTTTCTCCGCTTTCGAAAAGTTTTTTTAGCTCCTCCTCGGTAATAATCTCTTCCCCAACCTCCTTAACAAGATTTAATCTCTGATCAAGATTCATAGAAGTTATTATACAATTTATAAATTAAAAATAACAATTTCATATTACTAAATTTTTTGCGGCAAATAGTAATTGTTGATAATAATAACACTTAATTTTCTATTTAACTATACTTTGATTAAGAAGTTTCCTGAAAATTGGAACTTCCATATCTTGGTAATTTAAAATACTACTCAATTTCTTTAAGATAAAAGTGCATGGAATTTATGATTTGGTTTGATATGTCGGCAATATTCTTTCCTTGCTTAAGACTCAAAGTTTAAAATATGTTAAATACTGTTATACTAATTTTATGACCGATTTGGAAAAACTTAAAAAAATTTGTCAGTTAGTCCGTCGCGATATCCTAACAGCAACCACCATGGCCGGTTCCGGCCATCCAACCTCTTGCTTTTCAGCCGTTGAATTGATGGTTGCTCTTTTTTTTGGCGGTCCGCCGGCTGGTGAATTTTTTCGTTATGATCTCAATCATCCTCAAAGTATTTTTAACGATCGGATAATTTTCTCCAAAGGCCATGCCGCTCCCCTTCTATATGCCCTATATCATGCGGCCGGCGCTCTAAGTGATCAAGAAATTTTAACCTTGAGACAATTCAATTCCAACTTGGAAGGCCACCCGACTCCCAATTTTAAATATGTTGATGTTGCAACCGGCTCCCTTGGACAAGGACTATCAATCGGAGTCGGAATGGCTATCGGAATAAAAAAAAGATTGGACAAACTTCAATTTGATGATAAAAAAATCTCTGACACATCAGCATTAAGACTCCTTGACAAATTGGAAAAACTGTCGGGTGAAGAAAATTTAAAAAAAACTTTTGAACGTGAGCCTAAGGTATTTGTTCTTTTGGGTGACTCCGAGGTAGCTGAAGGCCAGGTTTGGGAAGCAATGGAAATTGCCTCTTATTACCGGCTGGATAATTTGGTAGCCATACTTGACGTTAACCGTTTAGGCCAACGAGGAGAAACAATGCTTGGATGGGATCTTGATTCCTATGCAAAACGCAGTAAAGCTTTTGGCTGGGAAGCAATCATTGTGGAAAACGGCCACGATTTAGCACAAATCAGTCATGCCTACCGTCAAGCAACCAGCAACCAGCAACCAGCTAACAAGCAACCGGTTATGATCATCGCCAAAACCGTCAAAGGCAAAGGAGTGAAGCTTTTTGAAAATAAAGACGATTGGCACGGCAAAACCGTTCCCAAAGAAAAGTTAAACCGAGTTCTGGAAGAAATAGGTAAAGTGGATTTAAAAATCAAAGGTAAGATTAATAAACTACCAATCAATTTTCAATTTTCAAGTATCAATTTACAATCAAACCCCAATCGCCAATTAAATAAACAAAATGATTTTACGTTACATGTTACAAGTTATAAGTCACACGATAAAATTGCTACTCGCGAAGCCTACGGTGATGCTCTGGTTGAGCTAGGAAAAATAAACCCCGATCTTGTTGTATTAGACGCGGAAACAGCCAATTCAACTTATTCCAAAAAATTCAGAGACGCTTACCCCAGCCGATTTTTTGAGATGTTTATTGCCGAACAAAATATGGTTTCTTGTGCTTTGGGAATGTCTAAACTCGGCTACATCCCTTTTCTTTCCAGCTTTGCTGCTTTTTTGACTCGCGCCTTTGATCAGATTAGAATAGCTCAATATTCACGTCCGAATATAAAAATTGTCGGTTCGCATGCTGGTGTTTCCATCGGCGCCGATGGACCAACACAAATGGGTTTGGAAGACCTAGCGATGGCAAGAAGCGTTCTTGACAGCACTGTTTTCTATCCTTCGGACTCAATTTCTACTGCTAAGCTGGTTCAATTGGCGGCAAAGGAACCCGGTCTTTTTTACCTTCGCTTAACTCGGGAAAAAACGCCAATTATTTATTCGCTTACTGACAAATTTACTATCGGCGGTTCAAAAATTATTTTTGAAAGCAGCAACGATCTGGCAACTATTTTTACCGCTGGTATTACTGTCCATGAAGCGATTAAAGCCTGTCGTCAACTGAAAGAAGAAGGCGTCAACACCGCCGTGATTGATCTTTACAGCATTAAACCGATTGATAAAAAAACAATTAATGTAATGGCTAAGAAAACAAAAAACATTATTGTTGTTGAGGATCATTATCCGTATGGAGGACTTGGTGAAGCGGTTAAATCAGCTCTGTCTGAAGATGTTGTTAATTTTATCCATCTTTGTGTTAATAAGCTTCCCCGATCCGGCTCTTCTCAAGACCTTCTCCGCTTTGAAAACATTAACGCTCAAGCAATAAAAACAGCTGTCAAGAATATCATCTAATCTTCTATCTTTTATATCCAAGCGCTTTCTTTATTCCTTGAATTCCTATTAAAATTAACGAAGAAACAGCCACATAACTGAAATATGTAGACAAAGAAATTGTCTCCACGCGGAAAAGTGAGGCGAGAAAAGGAAGGCGAACGATTAAAAACTGAAAAACGAAAGGAATAAGAAACGCGAAGAAGAAAATGGGCGACCAGAAATCCCGAAGATGTTTTCTAACGGCACCGTGGGAAATCCAAAGATCAACAAAAATAAACGACTGAATTAAAGTGAGAACGGAAAAAGTAGCTGTTTTTCCAAGAATATCGGCTCCGTCTCGGAAAAGGTAATAAGAAGACAAAACTAAAACAGTGGCCAAGATGCCAACAGCAAAAATATAATTTCTATCTTGTCTAACAAGAAGTTGCATTTCTTTTTCCGGTGGCCTTTTCATTGCTTCTTTTTCACGAGGAGAAAAAGCCAACGCTAAAGCCGGCACACCGTCGGTCACCAAATTAATATACAAAAGCTGTATAGCAAAAAAAATATTTGATAATCCTAGAATCAACCCTGTAACAAGTGATAAAGCTTCAGAAATATTGCAGGAGAGAAGGTATGCAATCGCATTTTTCAGATTTTTAATAATGTTTCTTCCTTCATCGACGGCGTTGACAATGGTAGCAAAATTATCATCCGTTATCACCATGTCGGCCGTTTCGCGAGCAACATCGGTTCCTACCAACCCCATAGCCACACCAACATCTGCCTGTTTTAAAGCAATGGCATCATTGACCCCGTCTCCTGTCACTGCAACAATCTCGCCCATCTCTTGATATAACTTAACGATCCGATATTTGTGAAAAGGTGTTGTCCGAGCAAAAACTTTCACTTTGGGTAAAACTTTAAGTAACTCTTCATCGGTATATTCTTCCAACTGTTTTCCGGTCAAAATTTCGTCACCCTCCTGCATCAGTTTAACCGAAACACCGATCGCTTCGGCCGTCTGTTCGTTATCACCTGTGATCATGGCGATTTTTATCCCCGCTTCTTTGGCTCGTCGGATGGCTTCCATCACCTCCGGTCGAGGCGGATCATATATTGCCACCATTCCTAAAAAAGTCTGATTTTTGGCCGGAGCCTCTTTGACATTTCCTTCTGGGTGAGAATAAGAAAAAGCAAGCACTCTTAAGCCTTTTCCCGCCCACAAAGACAAAGTTTGCTCAATTTTTTTTATTCTGGCGGGCGTCAACAACTCGGTTTTAGATCCAATGAGGATTTTATTACTGATTTCCAAGATTGATTCCGGCGCTCCTTTGGTAAACATAATCGTCTCTTTGTCTTTTCTTAAAATGGTCGTCATCCGTTTGGTAACACTGTCAAAAGGAAATTCATTGACTAGCTGCCAATTTTTTCTCACTATGTCCGGTATTAAACCAACTTTTTGCCCAAGCATAAGAAGCGCTCCCTCGGTCGGATCTCCTAAGACGTCAAAACGACCGTGATCGTGGACATAGACCAAAGAGGCTGTTGAATTAAGAATTCCGTTTAAAATCAATCGAGAAAAAGGATGATTGCTTAGATTGGGCGGGTTTTTTTCTTCGTAAATTTTATCGTCCGTATATATTTCTTTAACCTGCATTTTATTAGTCGTTAAAGTGCCTGTTTTGTCTGTGGCAATTAAAGTTACGCTTCCCAAAGCTTCAATTGCCGCTAGCTTCCTGATAATTGCCTTTCTTTTAGCCATCTCACTTACCCCAATTGACAAAGTGATCGTCATTACCGCTGGCAAACCTTCAGGAACAACAGCCACAGCTAAGGAAATCGCCAGAAGAAACGCAGGGAAATAACCCGAACCTTGAAGTATGGATATTGCAAAAACAACTAACGAGGTAATTATACCAACGATGCCGATCGTTCTTGTTAATCCCTTTAATTTTTTTTGAAGTGGTGTTTCAGTCTCTTCTATCCCCGTCAAATAAGTAGCAATTTGACCAAATTTTGTCTTCATTCCTGTTTCGGTTACTTGGGCATAACCTCGACCTTTGGTAATAATTGTTCCTGTAAAAATCTCGTCCGTCTCTTTTTTGCTAACCGGCAATGATTCACCAGTCAAAATCGCCTCATTAACTTCCAAATTTATCCCCTCGAGAATACGAGCGTCAGCTGGAACCTTCATCCCCTCTTCGATGAAGATCATGTCTTGAGGCACCAAAAAACGGCTATCTATTTCCTGCTCAACACCGTCTCTGATCACTCTCACTTTAGTAATGGTAATTCGCCTCAAAGCAGCTATTGCCTCCTCGGCTTTTGATTCTTGGTATAAACCAAAAAAAGCGTTTAAGATGACAATTGTTAAGATAAGAATGCCGTCAACAGGTTCGCCGATAAAAAAAGATAAGCCCGCGGCAATAATAAGAAGGATGGTTAAAAAATTATTAAATTGTTCAAAAAATTTTAAAAAGATATTCTTTTTCTTTTGCTCTGTAATGGCATTTGGACCATATTTTTCTAAGAATTCCTGCGCTTGTGTAGTTGAAAGCCCTTTTAACATATCATATATCATGCTAAATGATATTAAATATATCAGCTTACTTTCATTTGTGGCAGATATATTCTCTCGTACGCCTCTATCATTGTTGTTGTCAGTTGGTTTATCAGTTTTTCCGCTTCACTATAGTTAATTGCTTTTAGGTTGTGAGGAAAATAATGAAATATCTGATTGCGGCCTACTCTCCATGTCTCCCAAATTTTATCGGCCAATTCTTTGGTTGTAGTCTCTTTGATTTTTTTATATAAAGATTTCTCGCCCAATTTGTTAACAAGATCGGGCGACAACAGTTTACCCAATCTCAAGTGATCGGAAATATAATCAAGATGGGTAATAAATTTGACATCATAAAAAAGTTTTTTCAAAAATCCTTCATAAGTTTTGGCAAAAGGAAAAACTAAAAAAGAATAATCTTTGAAATGATAAGCATTATTTTTAATAACTTCATTCATCAGATATTGCCCTTCAAGGATAAGATTTTTTTGATCGAAAGAAAGATACTGCCAAAATTTACCATAAACATCTTCCTTCTTATCCATAATAATTAGTATACATGAATGAAAGCAAAGTTCAATGCTCGCTGAGGCTTTTAAATATCTAATGAAAGATTGATTTTTTAGTTCAAGGAAATTAATTATCCCAAGAAAAAGTTTTCTATAGAAGCAAACCATCAATCTGGTATTGATGTTTTAATATGGATTTAATTGTATTAAGAAAAAAAAGTAGTCTGTTGGTTCAAATGAACTAGCAAGCAAAAAAACTATTGGAGCTGTCTAAAACTTGCCTGATCGCCTCTCATTAACTCCCCAAACACAGCCAAAAAAACGTGTAAATCGGTACTAAACAAAAATTCTTTAATGGACGGAATGATGATATTTGCTTAAGGCTTGTATTGACTTTATATACCTATAGTAAATAGTATTACTATCGGATATAGTATTAAAATGAAAAGCACAAAAAAAGTTTAAAAATTTAATTATTTGTCTTATATAGGCTTTTGCCTCAATAACTATTAGACTGACTACATTAAATCTTATAGTTTATTGGAGAGAATTACCTTTTTTTTGGAAGTCCTTTTGCGCCTTTAATTAAACGACAGCTTGGGCATGGGGGCACCGCATATCCCCATCGATAAATTGTTCCGCTATTTGTCAGCTTGCAAGGAGAGCAATGATTTATGTATTGGGGGGAAACTTCAGGAAAAAAACTTCTGTTTTCAAACTTATCAGGTTCCTGCTGCAACAAAACAGTATTTGTACCATCTCTTTGCTTCATTTTTCTATGCCAACCCTCTCTTTTTCCTTGCTGGCCATTTGGCAAACTTCTTTCCCTAACTTCTTTTGGGACTAAATTAGGCAAATTTTCATCAATGATCAATATTTCACAATGCGGGCATATCTTGTCTGAAGAATTAATTTCACCCCAACAATTTCCGCAACTATAACTTTCATCATTTGGATCATATAAACGTTGAGCAAAATCCGTTTTGATATACTTGTTTCTTTCCATAATGGGAAGAATTTTATCATTAAATTAGCTATTTTTCAACATTATAGGCTAATAAGTCTTTCCAGGAGATAGGCTGAATAATTTGGAAAAAGATTATACCTTTCCTAAGTTAAGTTTGACTGAAGGACTCATCGTTGTTTTGATAAAGGCTTTTTTGATGTGAGCTTTGCCAACGGAATCAATAAAAGCTTTTGCATTTTCAACTAAGTCTTTCTTAGTAAAGGAAATTTTTCCGATTATTTGGTGGATAAGAGGAAATTTAGCTTCAGTTTTCCAGCGCAAAACCCCTTTTTCAAACTTTTTAGCCACTTCTTCAGGATTGGTGGAAATTGTACCAGCTTTGGGGTTGGGCATCAAACCTTTAGGTCCTAAAACACGGGCAAATTTAGTCAAGCGCGGCATAAACGAAGGATGAGCAATTAATACGTCATAGTCAATCTTGCCTTTTTCAAGGTCGGCTAAAACCTTATCGTCAACTATTGCTACCTTTATTTTTTTACCGGTCGAGTGCGGAAGGGAAACCTCCCCTTTCAAGCCGGTTTCATCTACATTGAGATGTAATTCAACTGATTCGTCAAACTTGGCGTATTTGACTTTTTTAAGAATATCAACCGCTTCCTCCAAAGAATAAAATTTACCATTATCAAAAGTTTTTTTAGCTTTTTGATAATTTTCACTGCGAACGTGAGTTTTTATCTCTTTTTTTTGTTTTGTTTTCACAACCTTACCAGTAGTTATTTCATCCGTTTTTGACGTTTTCCTTTTTTCTTCTTCTTTAGCTTCACTTTGGCGAACTTTCTTTTTTGCCAAAGATCGCTGTTTTTGCTCTTCTTTTTGCTGTTTTTCCAGCTCTTCCATTCCTAAAATCCTTGTTCTGATTTTTCCCATGTGAATTTTACAAACGTTAATTTATTTAACGATATCTATCCCCATACTTCTGGCGGTGCCAGCAACAATCCTTTTGGCTGCTTCAATATCATAGGTATTTAAATCATTCATCTTCTCCTTGGCAATCTCTTCTACTTGCGCCAACGTCAATTTACCAACCTTTTCCGTATTAGGCCTCCCTGATCCTTTTTGCAAGGCCAACTTTTTCTTGATCATTGCTGCAACCGGTGGCAACTTAGTGATAAATGTAAATGTCCTATCTTCATACACCGTGATAACCGCCGGGATAACCTGTCCTTTAAGTTTAGCTGTCCGAGCATTGTATTCCTTGATAAAATCCATTATTGGAACTCCGTGCTGACCTAAAGCCGGCCCAACCGGAGGTGCCGGAGTAGCTTCCCCTGCGGGAAGATTAAGTTTGATAATTGTTTTAACTTTCTTTGCCATAACTTTTGAGATTATAATTTAGTTATCTGTAAAAAATCCAGTTCAACCGGCGTCTCCCGACCAAAGATTGAAACCAATACCCTAACCTTACCTCGTGCTTCATCAATTGCTTCAATTGTTCCTAGAAAATCGGCAAAGGGGCCTTCGGCTATCTTAACCGCCTCACCTACAGCAAATTTAGCTTTAAATTTAGGCTGTTCTTGTTGAACAAACCTCATAATAGCTTGGACTTCTTTTTCAGAGATAGGAGTCGGCTTAAGACCGGCGCCGACAAATCCGGTAACACCCTCTGTTGTCCTCACCACCAACCATGAGTCGTCATCCAAAATCATCCTGATTAAGACATAGCCGGGAAAAACTTTTTCATTCGCCTTTGATTTTTTTCCTTTTTTAACAACCACAACCTCTCGCATTGGGATAACCACATCAAAAATCTTGTCCTCAACTCCTAAGCTCTTTACCCTTTGTTCAAGCGCTCGTTTAACCCGTGCTTCATAACCTGTTTGGACGTGAACAACATACCATTTTGCCTCTGAACTGGCTGGTGTCTTAGCTACTTGTTTTTTAACTTGATCTGATTGTGTCTCTAATTTATTTGGTTCCATAAATATTAATTAAAAGATGGATCCGGCGCAGATTGCGTAAGCTTATTACTTAAACTGCGTAATTACTGCCAATCCTTTTGCCAACAAAACATCAATTATACCTATATATGCTCCAATTATCAAGGAGATTACAATAACTATTGCAGTTAACCTAATCGTTTCTTTTTTTGTCGGCCAAGTAACTTTCCTTAATTCTTCAACAATGTTTGAGAAAAAATTTTGGTTAATGTTGGGCTGATTTGCCATAGGAATATTGTATCATATGGATTAAGATTAAACATCTGAAATTTTGTTTCTTGAATTTATGGTACAGTTATAATCAAGTCAAACCGTTAAAACCAATTTTATTAGAAGTGGTAAGTGGCAACACGCCGTAGCAATCCCAAATGGAGAAATGTCTGATGTTCTTGCAATTTAATGATTATTATTCTAAACATCAACCAAGGAAGAAGCTACTTTAAGCGTTTAATTAAATCAAAAAAATTGAAAGTTCAAAAGGTTTGAAAAGTATAAAATTTTATAAAAGTTTTAAGGTTTAAAAGGTTAAAGAAGTTGTAGGGCTAGAAAGTTTATGTTTATCTGTTTTTTTAATTTTGAATTTTAATTTTTGACACCTGATTTTATACTAAAGACAAAATTGGGGAAAACACACTACGAAATAACCAACTTAATTTTTAATTAATTTGTGTCACCTGCCGTATTACATGCTATATTTATATTATGACAAAAGAAATTGTTCATTCACTGATTCTTATTTTTTCTATTGCTTTTTCTTTTCTTTTTGCCAAAACAGGCTTAAAAAATTACGACGTCCAATTTGCTGCTATCCTTTTTATTATTCTTTTTTTAGCAAAAAAATATCTCCTCCCCAAAAATTCACCTTCCAGGCTTTTGGAATCAGTTATTTTTACTCTAATCATCTTAACGACAGTCAACACCACCGGAGGAGCTGATTCGCCTTTCTTTTTTCTCATCTATTTTCTCCTCTTTTCCCTAAGTCTTCTTCTTGAACCGGTGGTTTCAATGACTACCAGCCTTGCCCTGATTGTTTTTTTTCTTCTATTCATTCCCGAAAGCCAGAATTTGAAAACTCTCTTACCGATTTTTTCCTTGGCTTTTCTCACTCCTTTTGCCTTGTTTATGGGCCAGGAATACACCAAAATTCAAAAATTAAGAATCCGAACCAAAATCTTGGAAGAAAATCTTACTCAAACCAAAGAAGACGCTTTCCTTTTTCTCTCTTTAATGTTAAAAAATCATCTTAAAAACATCAAAATGTCAGCAGAAAACTTTATGGGAGATCATGAGCTGGATAAAATCAAAAAAAACATTGCTAAAATGGAAAAATTGATTGATCAATACGAAAAAAGCTCATGAGAAATTCTTTTGGCATTTTTCTCGTTTTTTTTACCTGTCTTGCCTGTTATTTATTAAATGCTGTCCCTCTTGACGCCGTAAACATGCAATCGCCTCTTTACCGCATTCAGTTTGGCAATATCAATATCGGCGCTGACAATCTTTCCTCTGAAGGAGCAAAACTTTCAATTACTATGGGTCAGTTAGCGGCTGAGGAATTTGAAACGAACGGCTATATCATTAAGGCTGGTTTTCAATATATCCACTCGATCATTCCCTTTACCTTCTCTGTTTCCAACACCAATATCAATTTGGGAACGTTGACACCCAATATGCCTTCAACCGATTCAACCACTTTAACCGTCTCTTTTGGTGGAGCCGGACGATACTCGGTAACCGCCATTGAAGAACATGCGCTCCAACTGCAATCCGGACTCTACAAAATCGATGACACTATCTGTGATGGAGGGGGCAACACTTGTTATGAAGGTTTGGCTAAGCCTTGGACGTCAAATAACGCTTATGGTTTTGGCTATAATATGAGTGGAGACGACGTTCCTTCTGACTTTATCAACGCGACTTATTTTCGACCGTTTGCTGATAAAAGCCAAGGTGAATCCCCTGTTGTCGTGATGGAAAGCGATAATGTGGGAAAAAGACGACAAGCAACCGCTACTTTTAAAGTCAACGTTTCCCCTGTGCAAGCTGCCGGCACTTATCAAACAGTTATTAATTTTGTTGCCACACCAAGTTATTAAGAAAGTTCAAAGATCAAAATGCAAAAACACAAGTTAAAAATCAAAAATAGAAAATTCTTGACTTTTTGTTTTTTGGTTATAATTTTGACTTTTTTATTTTGCGTTTTTAATTTAGGTAAAGTACACGCCCAACAGGTAACGCTATCTATTTCTCCTCCTTTACTAGAAACAGTTATCAAACCGGGCAAATCTATTATGATTGCTTATAAGATAGAAAACTTAGGCGATCCGGTCATTTTAAGAACAAAAATCCTTCCTTTTGAACCGCAAGGCGAACTAGGAGGAATAAAAATCAAAGATGAGTTTGAGGGGCCGGTCCGTTTCAGTCTTGATAATGCCAATTTACAGTTAGATCAACCATTTTTCTTAAAAAGTCGCAGTTCTCAACAAATACTTCTTCGGATAAGAATACCCGAAGGCGCACCGCGGGGCGATTATTACTATACTTTACTGGCAGAAACCGATCCTCCGCCTACAACTGAAGGAATTATGTCATCGCGCACCAGAACGACTATCGGAACCCCAATCTTGATTACCGTCACCGATACGGGAAACGTCGATATCAACGGCAGAATAGGTTTTTTTGACGTGCTGCCCAGTTATCAATTAAGCCTTTTTGGACATCACTTAAGAATTTTTGATAGCGGTGACAAAATTCCAGTTGTGGCCATAGTTGAAAATACAGGCGGAAATCTGATTAAACCAAGAGGTGAAATTGTCCTTAGGGGTAATTTTGGTGAAAAAGCGAAGTATAATATCCTGCCTCAAAACATTTTGTCACGTTCACAAAGAATGCTTACAGCTACGCCTTCGGCTACTGTAGATTGTCAGGAAAACAACAAATCCAAATATTGTCAACGACCAATTTCTCTTCTTATTTCCGGATTCTTTATCGGCTTATATACTCTTTCTACAACTATCTATTTCGGCGAGGGCTCGCCCAATATTTATGCCTCAACTTCATTTATTGCTTTTCCTATCAAATTACTTATAGGTTTGGGGATTGTTGTTATTGTTACTTTTATTATTGTCAAAAGATTACGTGATATAGAAGAATAATCAATTTCCTTCAATAATCTTTCTCAAAAAAAGATTACGATGAAACCTGCTCGGCCCGTATTTTTTAATCGCTTCAATATGATTTTTTGTTCCATAGCCTTTGTTTTTAAACCATTGATAATAAGAATATCTTTGATTCATTTTTATCATTAGACTGTCTCTTTCCACTTTGGCTATAATTGAGGCGGCCGCAATTGATAAACTAACACAATCTCCATGAATAATGGCCTTTTGATTTTTTAAACCGACCCTTTTTATGTATTTGATGGAAAAAGCATCGGTCAGAAGATAGAGCTTTTGACCAATATTCAATTTCTTCTCAATTTTTGCCACCACTTGTCTAACAGCTTTTTCGTTTACCTTAACCAATCCTAAGCGGTTGATTTCAAAATTAGATAAAGATATCGTGTCATAAGCCAAAGCGATTTGTTTAATTATCTTTGCCAAGACTATTCTTTTTTTGGGAGCGATTTTTTTGGAATCATTGATGCCGATTTTTTCTAACCGTTTCATTGCCTCCAATGAAGACGTTGGTTCAAAACAAACTGCCCCAACTGTTATAGGGCCTGCTAGAGCCCCACGCCCTACTTCATCCACTCCAACAACGATGAAGTTTTCTTTCCATAAGCGTTTTTCAAAAAACAAATTGGGTAGGTTTTTTTTCATTCAAAAATAGTAATAATATAAAGCCTTAAAAAGGTTGTGTCAATTGTTTGTCGCTTATAGTCCATTGACTTTTGTTTTGCTACGCTTAATGATGTTACTATGGAAGGATTTTTTAATTCTTTTAAACCTATTTTACAAAAATATAGAATCGAGATGTTTTTAATCGCTACTTCATTAATAATTGCTGTTATTTCTTTATTTATTTACATCAGAAGCAGTGAAACGTTGAAGGCCAGTGACCAGGAAATCAACTTTGAGAAAACAAAACCCATTGATGCCAAAATTTTTGTTGATATTTCAGGAGCGGTCGAAAAACCCGACCTGTATGAAGTTTCTGTTGGGGCTCGATTAAAGGATATTCTTATCTTGGCCGGCGGTCTATCGGTTGACGCCGATCGCAATTATTTTGCCCGCAATTTCAATTTGGCTCGACTAATTAACGATCAGGAAAAGATATATGTTCCATTCAGTTGGGAAATTTATTCTGGCATCTTTAGAGAAAATCAACGAACGTTGGATTATACCAGCCCTCAAATAATTAATGAAGCAAACTTGCCTGAAACGCCAGATATGATCAATGTCAATACGGCCACTTTGGAGGAATTGGATCGTCTTCCGGGTATCGGCAAGGTAACGGCTGAAAAAATTATTACTAATCGACCCTATTCTTCAATAGACGACCTGCTCAACCGCAAGATAGTCAACAAAAACGTTTTTGAACAGATTAAAAGCATGATTGTTGTCAATTAGTAGCATCTCAAATTCCAAGCTATAAATAGCTTATTGAGAATAAAAGTCAAGATTAAATATCAAAACAATGTCTCCTTCAATTTTCACTAATGTTGTCAACGCTTACTTGCCTGAACCTCACGCATCACTTTTGAACGGTATTCTCTTTGGAACTTCTTTAAAAACCACTAAGATATTTTATGAGCAATTAAAAAAAGTCGGCTTGCTTCATATTGTTGTCTTGTCGGGTGTCAATATCACTCTTTTGGCCGCCATTGTCGCCACTTCCACCCGCTATTTTAGCAAACATATATCTATTATGCTAACCATACTAATTGTCGTATCTTTTGTAATATTTGTTGGTCCGCAAGCCCCAATAGTCAGAGCCGCCTTGATGGCCGTTTTAACGCTCGTAGCAATTTTGTTCGGAAGACGGAATTTTGCTCTCTATTCACTTTTCCTTTCTGCAATCGTCACCGGTATATGTTGGCCCCATTGGCTAAAGACTGTTTCTTTTCAACTTTCCTACGGAGCAACTTTGGGATTAATCCTCTTTTCTAAAAAAAATCCTCCTCCGGATCAAAAATCCAGTTTTTTTTCCCAACTGTCTTATTATTGCCGCGACGAGCTTCAAACTTCATTTGCTGCCCAAATTTTCACGGCGCCGATTATATTTTTATATTTTAAGGAAATATCTCTTATTGCTCCCATTTCCAATCTTTGCGTCTCCTTTGTCATAGCTCCTCTGATGATCTTCGGATTCCTAACCGCCTTACTGGGAAAAATTAATTTTTATTTAGGTCTAATACCTGCCTATATTTGTTATGGTCTTCTTAACTATGTTGTCTTTACTATCAAATTTTTATCACTCATTCCTTTTAGCTTCCTTAAATTCTAATCTATGAATGAGTTTATTTCCTCCAAATCGTTGATTATAAGTCTAGTCCTATCTTTTGTAATTTTAGGCTATATATTCGTCAAAAATCTTGACCCGATAACAAAAATCGTTTTTTGCGATGTTGGCCAAGGAGACGCAATTTATATCAGAGTTAAGAATAGATTTGATATTTTAATTGATGCCGGCCCCGACAGAAAAATTCTGAATTGTTTAGGACGACATATGCCTTTTTATGACAAAAAAATTGAACTGGCGTTCATTTCTCATCCTCAAAAAGATCATTTCTATGGCTTTATCTATCTTATTGATCGTTATCAAATTGAAAGATTTTTTATTTCGCCCATTGATAATACCAGCTTATCTTTTCAGTCGTTGAAGAAAAAAATCAACAATCAAAAAATAAAAATCGACGTTGTTTATGCGGGGAAAAAAATTAACATTTATGATAGCTCTCTAGTTTTTTTATGGCCAAGCAAAGAATTTTCAGCCAACAACCTGATCTATGACAAAACTTCTAATGATCAACCTGATTATAAATTACCCATTTTGGGAGCAAGCAGTTTGGACAGTAATCATTTCTCTTTAGTAATGTTATATCAGGAAACAAATTTCAGGGCTCTATTAACAGGTGATGCCTCGAGTTTGGCTCTTAACAGATTGCCAAAATGGCAAATTATTAAAACAAATCTTTTAAAAGTTCCCCATCACGGCTCAAAAAACGGACTAAACGAGCAATTTGTGCGATTAGCAGATCCGCAGGTAGCGGTGATAAGCGTAGGGGAAAATAATCCTTATGGACACCCCGCCTCAGAGACATTAGCATTGTTGCAGGCCCTGAAAACGAAAATTCGACGGACGGACACCGAGGGAGATATTGTATTTAAAATCAAAAGGTAAAAAGCAAAAGTCAAAAGGCGATTTGAGATTTAACAATGTAATTTGGGCGAACATTTAGGAATTTAATTTTTGATTTATGAAAGAAGAATAGATCTGATTTCTTTGAAGATATTGTAAGCTTCCATACCTATCCATTGCTGACCAATCAAATCGGGCGGCAAGCCCGGATCCTGTCTTAAGATTTCAATGTAATTACTGATTATTTTTTTGAATTTTTCAATCTTTTCTCCTTCTTGAGAAAGAATTTCGTGCCATTTCTTGAAAATCTCTCGATACTTCCTGTCTATGGCCGATTTTGCCCAAACCTTTTCTATAAGGATTTCCCTGTCTCCTTGAACATGGTCCGCCTCAAATGATTGGATATATTGTTCTTCTTCTTTTTGAGCTATTAATCGACGCAAATTCTCCGTTATTGGATGAGGAGTTAACCAAAACGAGCGATGCCACGGTCCCAATCCCCATCCCTGCATCTCTCTTCGTAACCTGTCTCTCATTTCCCTTTTGGACTCGGGAATTTCGTAGGAAATAATCCTCCATTTCCCATCCCATTTATCTTTTAAAAATCGGAAGAAAGGAAATTCTAGGCATAAAACATTAAACCCATTTTCCGTTAACGAATATTTGTGATTAGAAGGCTCCTCCGCTTTTTTTTCGATTAAGTTTTCTTTTATTAAGGCAGAAATGGTGCCTTTTGTTTTTTGGTTTAGTGACAAATCAAAGACTTTTTGAAGTTTTTCATCAAAATCAACTGGAGAAAAATTTACGTCAGACAGTAAAAATAATGAAAGTAAAATTTTCGTCCGTCTATCTTTAACACCCATATAGGTACCAATTTAACAGACGAAAAAAAACTTGTCAAGAGCAAACTATTTATTCTCTTAATCCTCACGATCAAAACCTTCCTTGAAATTATTTTGTCAAATCGCAATGTTATAATAAGGTGAAAATTGAAAGACATTTTTAACAATCTATCTTTGCTAATAAAAAAATTTGCAAAAAGAGCATAAGCAAAATGCAGATAATATTTAAAAACATCAGAGATGATTTTGAGCCAAAAATAAAATCGTCATCTATAAGACAGATTTTTAAAGAAGTAAGACTATAATGTTGTTGCCCAATTAAGCTTTTACAATAATCATAAAAAGATTTTATAATTACAAAAAGATTTTATGAATAACGATATGATGGTCTGTCTAAAAAATATCCCCCTTTTCGAAAATTTGTCTTCAGAAGAATTGTCCCAAATAGGGACTTTGTTTCACGTTAAAGAATATAAAAAGGGTGAATCTATTTTAAAACCGGAAGATAATGACCAAATTATTTTAGTTAAAAAAGGAAGGGTTGAATTTTATCAAATTTCAGGAGATGGTAAAAAATTTATCACCGAATTAATCGGCCCGGGCAGCTTAGTAGGTCGATTGTCAAATAAATATCAAACTGAAAGATTTATTGAAGCTGTTGACGATTGTATCGTTTATAGTATTGAAAAAGAAAAGTTCTACAATCTCCTTAATAAATTTCCTGCGCTCTCATTAAAACTGATTGATCAGCTTGATTCTCGCCTGATGTTAAATCAACAAAAATTAGTTTCTTTAGCAACGGACGACGTTAATAAGCGATTAATAAAATTAATTATTTCTTTAGGCAAAGCAAAAAAATCCTCTAATCAAATGATAACGGACAAATTTACCCATGAACATCTTTCGCAATTACTGGGTATTTCACGTCAGACAACCACTATTGAGATCAATAATCTTAAAAAAAAAGGGTTAATCAAGGTGGTTAAAAAACGCTTTATCTTCAATCGGTCTAAATTGGAGCGCTTGATCTCAAAATAATCCTTTCTTTAGCAAAAAGTTGTAACGGTAATTTTTCTGACAATCTAATCTATATATTATTCTAGTCTATATATTATTCTAGAATAAATTCGTCTTCACCTTGACAAACACAGATAAACCTTTTACTATTTTTTATATGAGCAAAAATAAGAGATGGAGTTTTATTTATAAACTAATTCTTTTTATTTTCATCATCTCCCAATTTCAGTTTCTTCCCTTTATTAAGAAGCCCTTTTACCTTCCCGGCACCAACCTTAAAGTAAATACCGGCGCTTTTTCTTTTATCAATCCTGATCCTATCGATGCTGTTTCCCGCCTAGCCAGCGCCTCGGCTACTTTAGGAAACAGCAGGATGTCATTCCGCGCCGGAGTTACCGCTACCCCGGAAACTGCCGGATCAACGCTGATCACTATCAATACCACTGGCAGCAATGCTGATGAAAATACTAATAATTTATTTCCCAACGACTCCGTCTGCTTTGCCAGCAGCACTTTCAGCGGCTGCAAAGGCAATCGGTCATATACGGTCAACACTGTCCCTTCTTCAAGCACTTTTACCATTAACCCTGCCTTGACAGCCGATTTAGCCTCAAGCGATTATATTATCGCCACCCAATCGGGCAGTCTTACTTTTACTTTCACAACCGGTGTTGATATTCCCGTTAACGGCACAATTAAGATCACTATTCCTACGGTCAACACCAACAGCATAACCAATGATGGATTTCCTGATACTGCAAGCTCGATTGCTTCAAACGGATTTGATTTCAATAAAATCACCGCAGCCGATATTACCACCGCTGTTCCCACCCAAGGCTCTGGTGGCTGCGTTGCCACTGACTGGAATGCAACCGAAACAATTAACGTGGGCGGCGCCTCCAGCGACGGTTATATTGAAATTACGAGAAACAACAGCATTTGCAAAGCCGGCTCCACTATCGTGGTGACGATTGACAGCAGTCCTGGTATAGTCAACCCCGCTCCTCTTCTTGACTCAACTACCCAAGGTGCGGCCGATATTTATTCGATGCATATCGAGACCTATACTTCTTCAGGAGGCAGTACTTTGGAGGAAGCGTATGTCAAAGTCGCTCCGGTTGAAGGAGTTTTGGTTTCAACAACAATAGAAGAAACTCTTTCTTTCCAAATCTGCGGCGTCAATACGGATCGCTCAACTGTTGATGCTGGATGTTTTACGACACCGGCTAATATCTGCGGACAAACCACTTTGGACGCCCAATCAACTGCTCAAAGCGTTCCTTTCGGCTCTGTCACCAGCTACACTACCTTTAAAAATTTAGCCCAGTATTTAAAAGTATCCACCAATGCTCCGGCCGGTTATGCCGTCACTATTGAAGAAGATGATCAGTTAAATAGAGACGGTACCTCTAATTGTACCGGAGCAACACCATCGGAAGCCAACGGCTGTATCATCGACACCACCTGTAATTCCTCTCCCTGTTCCCAAACTACTTCGGCCGACTGGACCAGCGCCACCAATTATAAAGGTTTTGGTTATTCTCTTGCCAACGAAACCGGTACCGACGCCGTTTTTACATACAACGAATCCTCGCGAACTTTTAGCGCGAAACAGTTGCCTGACCGAGAAGCAGGCGAAGTGCCGGTGCAGATAATGAGTAAAAACAACCCAACATCAACTTCGGGCGTGTTTGTTTGTTTTCGTTTAGCTGTTTCCGCAACTCAACCAGCCGGATATTATTTCAATAAAGTTAAATATACGGCGACAGCATCATTTTAAATTTAAATATGAAAAAAACGATTTTGGCTATATTTATAATTTCCCTTTTTGTTATTGCGACAAAGGTTCAAGCTCAAGGAATACCGCTTCAAGTAGCTCCGGCCAGGCAGCAAATAACAATCGATCCGGGCGGAGAAGCAACAGTTAATGTCAAGTTTTTCAATCTAGGAGAAACACCGATCATCGGATTTATCAAGGCGGCTGATTTTATTGTTGACAATAAAGAAGGTACCCCAAAGATCATTGACGATCCTTCCCAAACTTCACCAAGATTTTCCGCTTCCACCTGGCTGACCCTTCCCTACGATCAAGTTACTATCGCTCCCAATGACCGTATTTCTTTTCAAGTAAAAATCAAAGTTCCTGCCAACGCCAAACCAGGAGGGAGATATGCGGCTGTTTATTTTGAAACAGCGGGCGCTGTTCCGCAACCGGTTACCATCACAAACGAAGCTGGCGCCAGCGTTACCCACCGTCTTGCCTCACTTATATATATTCGCGTCAACGGACCAATAAGTGAAAATGCGATTATTACCCGGCTTTTTTCAACCTCGTTTCATGAGTATGGTCCAATTGATGTAGAAACCGAAATTTTAAACCGCGGCGATTATCACATCCGTCCCAAAGGCGTCTTGACCTTAACCAATATGTTTGGAGGCATGATTGACCAAGCACCTCTTAAGGAACAAAATATTTTTCCTGATACAGCCAGAGTTTTTACCAACAGCCTTGGAAAAAAATGGCTAATCGGACGTTATAAAATTGATTTGAAAGCAGCTTACGGAGAACATGGAGGAGCTCTATCCCAATATATATATGTGTGGGTTTTTCCTTGGAAAGTTGCCTTAATCATCGTTTTATCTATCATCATCGTTGTTCTTGTTGGCAACAATATCTATAAAAAGCTGCTTGTCAAAGAGTCTCAACTTGAGGAAGAAATAATCAGAGAAAGACAAGAAATTGAAAAGTTAAGAGACGAATTAAGGCAAAGAAACGGTTAACCTCTCCCCTGTCTTAACGATTATCTACTCAATTATTTTCATTTTGACTTTTGACTTTTTCTTTTTGATATTTGATATTTTATAAAGGTATATAATGAAATTATGCGAAGATACTTAAAAATAATCTGCAGAAGGGTGAGTCGCTGGTTACCTATCTTTTTTTCCTGCCTCACATTTATATTGATGTTTGGAATATCGATTAATTTATTATTAAAATCCTCATCTAGCGGCCAAATTTTGGGCGATAATAAAAAATCCGCCTATTATTCAGTTGTTTCTGCAGCTGTGGGCGAATTTCGCTTTACTCTTTTTGGTTATTCTTCTCCTCAAGCTCAAATTACTTTTGAAGGAATGGGAATTTACGACCAAACGACCGCTGACAATAACGGATATTTTATCTTTAAAAACCGTTTTTCCCCTTTTTCTCCTCGAGAAGCCTGTCTTACCGCTAAAGATCAGTTGGGACGGCTCTCGCCGCCGGTATGTCTCCCTCCTTTTCCAACCAATGTTAATGCTTTTATCGGTCCGGTGATCTTGCCGCCAACTGTTTCTTTGGGAAGCGGTGATTATTATATGGGGGACGAGATTGTTCTTTCCGGTCAAACTATACCAAATACGAAGGTAGAGCTGTCTCTTTTTGTTGATGAAAAACGCTCTTTGATTAGATATTTTGCCAATAAATTGTCGCCGATCAGATCAGTACACGCCTTCTATTTTCCCCAACTTTCTATCCAATCCGATAATAAAGGTAATTTTTCTATCTCCATTCCTTCGGATAAACCTGATTATTTTCGTCTTTTTGCTCAAACAAGTTATTCTGGCTCTCCTTCTCCAAATAGCGTTATTCTTAATGTTAGAGTTTTTCCTCTTTGGATGATTGTTATTAAAATGTTATTGTTCATTTTTTCGTTTATCAGGCCGCATTTATTGGAAATCGTCATTATCTTAGAAATCGTTGCTGTTACTTTTTACCTCTTTAGGCGTTACTTCCATTTTCATCCAATCGCCAAAAATAGAGCTTTGGAAATAAAACCGGTCTCAACATTGCTCTATCCAAAATCAAAAGGCCTTAATTAATAAATCTCTTTCTTTAAACTACTCGCTAGCATCAATTATATTCAAAAGTCTCAAACTAAAAATGGGTCAAATAAATAATAAGAATTGGAGGTAAGATGCCAAAAGTTCTCAGTTAAATATCAAACACCAAAATTAAACTAAATTTCCTCAATCTTATCAATGATCTTCAATAATTTTTCTCAATCTTTTACCTCAACTATTAGCTATATGTCCTTACTTTTCTATAATTCTATAATCCTTTATTAGGAATTATTAAATTAAATTATTAAA
>Ga0123519_10003309_pt1 | contig 26733 bp, 19 predicted proteins | sample YelNatPaOPRAMG02_FD_87396 | JGI IMG/M metagenome (GOLD analysis project Ga0123519, IMG submission 87396) | Hot spring microbial communities from Yellowstone National Park - Yellowstone National Park OP-RAMG-02 (version 2) | ecosystem: Environmental > Aquatic > Thermal springs > Hot (42-90C) ...
TAGACTCGCCAGTATTTCTTATCCTGTAAGACAAGCTTAACACATCCCCTGCATAGCCCCCAGCGCTGTTAGGACCTGTAAACTGAACTCCAAAATTAGTCTTAATCTTAAGAGTATCAAAAGCAAACTTTTCTGAATAATTAGTATCAAATACAGACTTAACTACTATCTTAAATGCTTTTTTACCACCTTCAGGTGCAGTCAAAGGTGACTCTATCTTTATCTTTACAGTATAAGCACCACCTTTAACAAGGTTACCGGTATCTACTATTCCATCGGCATTATGGTCAATTACAGTCTGTATTCCATCTCCTTTAAAGATAGTTATAGTCCAGTTATCCGAAGTTCTTGCCGAACCACTAACAGAAAGAGGAGTAATACCATTCTCAGAATTACCATCAGCATCTATAACCTGTTGATTTACATCATCATATTCGTAGATATACAGATTTCCAATATCATTTCCATTACCAGTATTTGTAATCTGGTGTGTATACCACTTATATCCTCCGGCAGGTGCCTCAAGAAAAGCTCCCTGTTGTGGTATCTCCTGTGCTGGATTAAATGTCCAGCCAGCAACTTGAAGAACGGTAGCGACAGCATAGTTAGTATACATAAGAATTCCTGGACCTAACTCAGTATACTGGATGATAGCCCTGTGTTTAATTAAAGCTCCTGCTGCAACATCTTGATTTATTACAGCCTTAACCATTATCTGTCCAGTAGCACCAGGAGCTAAGTCTCCTACAAAAATTCCCTTACCATTATTATCTGCTACTAAAGGAGACTGCCCATTGATATCATCCAGCTGAACAGGAAGAGCATTACCTATCTTGTGATATGTAGTTCCAGGTAGATATGCACCACTTCCTCCAACAGGTATAGCGGTAGTTCCTATATAGAGATTATGAGCAGTATCAGTTCCAGTATTAGTATAAGTAATCGTGTAAAGAACAGTCTCGCCAGGCTTTACCTTATCTGCAGCTCTCTGCTCCTGCTGTGGGATACTTGGGTCATCTACTGGCACTTCACTTCCCTGATATACAGTTAAAGCCTGCACACCTAAAGTAGATGTAACTACAGGTCCAGAAATTACTTTTGTAATATCATACACAGACTTTTGCTTAGTAGGATCTCCTCCAGAAGTTGCTGTAACTATTAACTTAGTTTGTTCTACACTGGCAGAAGCATCTCCTGGAACATTGACAACTACAATAAAGTTAAAGATTCCATCAGCAGCAAGTGCACCAGTGCTTGTTATAACCTGTGTCTCTCCAGGGTCCAGGCGACCATTTCCATTGGGGTCAGAATAAATATAAGCATCAATTTTGGGAGATGATGTGCTATCAGCCCTCCATCGGTCTAACTCTTCGGGGGTCATACTTTCCCCATTAGCTTTTTTAAATGTTGTATCAAATTGCGCCGCAATAGCTATGGTATCTGCATCGTTTCCAGTATTAACTATAGAATGCGAGAAATAAACAGGACTACCTGCAACAGCATCTTTTGTGTAAGCAATATAATCGTTATCCTGCGTTCCAGGTTGCAAATCAGGAACTCCAAAGAGTGAACTTACAACAACTACTACTTCGTTACTCTGTACCGGGTTAAAACTTTCTCCATTAGGACCGGTAAATTGAATAACTGCTCTATTAATAATTCTTGTTCCTGCAGGTGTACCCAAAGCTAAAACTTCTCCTGCAGTTATTAAAAGCAGTACAAGACACAACCCCACTACCACCCCTACTCCTACAAACCTTTCCTTTCTTCTCACCTTACTCACTCCTTTCTCCTCACTAAATTTTTTAATCTATATTAATTAAATTCACTAACCCGTAGGCTAAAAAGTTAGTGAACCAAAACCTTAAAGACCCCTTCCATTGCTTCTCCTGGATTTACCTGTTTTTTTACCTTCCACTTTATATCAGTAACAATCCCTTCCTTTGGTTCTTGAGAAGAAAAAGTCTTACCACCATCTAAACTGTATTCCACTTCCATACCTTCACCTTTTGCTGTCCCAGGGATATATCTAGCATATTCTGGCATGGGGTCTACAACAAATACATCTTTGGCTTCTGCTGTGCCAATATTAGTAAAGGTAACAGTATAAGTTATTGTCTGGCCAGGAGCTAACTTGTCTGTATCTGCCGACATTCTCAAACTCATCAACGGTTTCCCCTTGTTACCCTCTAAATAATTAGCCAAATTATCTGCCTGCTTCAAAGCTTCTTCAGATGAAGCAATGTCTGTAGCTGAAATAACTAATCTCGCTAAAGAGACAGATCCCCCTGGCGGTACTTCTACCGGGAAAAATTTTGCTTCACTAATTGTAAATTCAGAAGTTCTATTTTTCTCCCCTTCTTTAACCTCCTTTCCTTTTGGTTCTATTATTATAAGTTTATCTGGTATAGGTGAATACACCTCTACCAATATAGGCCAATCTATATAAGGAGCCTGCTGATTAATAGTATAAAGGGTCCTTTTAGTTGCCACTACTGCATAATCATCATTCCTGTGCCGCTCTAGGAATACAAAATCTTTTATTGGAACATTTAAGTTATTATCTATATCATATTCAATTACAATTTTAGCTTTTCCAGGAAGCCTATCATCTTTAACCACACTGGCATTGCGATGAAATACTAAATCATACCCCTCTGCTGTCAGATGATAAGAGCAAAATACTACCTTCCCTATATCCTCCCCAACTTCGCGATTTTCTACCATCTCTACCCCTCTATCTTTTCTTTGACCGAACATTTCTGTTAGAGAAATTCTTTTAATCAACTTATTATTTACATAAAACTCATACGGATAAAACTCATTAGCTTTCCCTTTTTTATAGTCAGGAGTAAAACATATTCCAAACCAGTCTTCTTTTGGTTTTTCTTCTTCTCCTCCCATATAAGGCACTTCTAACTTAGCAGCTACCAGAGGCATTATGTGAGCTAGATTATTATATTGAGGTTGCGAGTGATATTCTAAGTTATAAACAGAAAAAGGTATTGATAACATAAAATCATGTTCTGAAAAAACCTGGATAGCTTCCTGTGCACTTACTATTACTATTATTAGCAGGGCAACAAAAATCGCTATATATTTTTTATAAAACATTCCTAACTTCCTCCCTTTAACGTCGTCCTACTATTAATATAGTATAAATTTTTAAAAAAATCAATACTTTTTAAAAAAATCAATAATTTATTTCGTAGGGGAAAATAATTAATAGCCGATAACTATTGAAAATGCTCTGCACAAACAAAACTTCTTTCGCTACTTTCTCCTCTTTAAGTTAAGGTGCACCTGCACCTACTTTTTAAATTTTAAAAGAAAGCAGAGTTACTTCTCTACTACTATAAACACCTCTATATTCATCTTTTCTAACTGCTCCTTCATCCGCTCTGCATTACTTTGTGAAGAGAAGGCCCCTGTTTGAACTCTATATAAAACTTTACCCTCTCTTTCTAATTGAACAATTACTGCAGGAACCCCCTGCTGTTTAAGTTTTTCTACTACTTCTTGTGCATTCTTTCTGTCCAAAAACAAACCTGCCTGAATACGATATAGTATTTTGGGTGTGGTAGTAGATGTGGGGGAAGGTGATAACTGATTTAACATTTCCTCCAGTTCTGTATCTGTCAATTTATTTTTCTCTTTTTCTAAAGTAAGTTTATCTTGTTCCCAGATATCTTCTTCTCCCTTAAAAACTGAAGGTAAAGAAGGGTTAGTAGGGGTAGCAATAACTTCTTCTTCATGTGTAGGGATAGGGGAAGAAACCAATGTATTTGTGGAGCTTAAGGGTTTCTCTAGCACTTCAGAAGGGGTAGTAGGAACATTGGAAATTGGGGTAACCTCGGGGGTAGAAGTAATTTGCGGGGTAGGAGAAAACCCTGGGGTAAGACTACTAACAGAAGGTGTACCAAAACCAGGAGGCAAAAGCAAAGCTACCTCCTGAGGAGTTTCTGTCACTGTAACAGAAGGAGTAATTAAAGCAATAGTGGGTTTCCCTTCAACTAAAATAGGAGGAACTGCTGATGGCTTTTCTTCTCTACCCCAAAATCCCTGATGCTCCAGAAGATATTTACCTATAAAACGCCCCAAAAAAACTGAACCTATTAAAATCACAAGAATAAACACCACTGCAAACAACCAAAAGGAGTCACCTTTTTTATTTTGTTTCATTCTCTTAATCCCCCCTTTTAATTATTATAAGTTTTTCCCAAAAGGCACGAATAAAAAACTATAAAGGCACATACAAAACGGCCTTGCAGTACCTCAACTTTTGTAAAGGCACACTAGCAAAGGGTTTTATTGCTTTAAGCCTATTTATGATTAATTCGTAAATTTGTGGTTTCATCAATCAAGACACCTGTAAGCTCTTCCCCTCTCAACTTTATTTTAAGGGTCTAAAACAAGGGGTCTCTTCGTGCCCTGGCGAAGGAGCCAGGGGAAAAACCTTTTTTGTATTAAGCTCTTCTACCCTAAGCTCCCAGTTATCTTTTTCCAATACTTCAATAAAAGCAAAAAATTTACCTTTTGGAGACCAAATTGGTGCCCCTTTTGTGTTTTCTCCACTGGTTAGCTGTGTTACAGCAGTTCCATCGGTGTTCATCAAGTAAATTTGAGTAACTCCACTTCGGGAAGACTGAAATATTATCTTATCTCCCTTAGGGCTCCAGCAAGGTGCAAGCTCAATGGATGGGTCAGAAGTAAGTCTATACTCTTCTTTTGTATCAAAATTAATCTTATATATATCCCAGTTATTTTCCCTAAAAGTAACAAATAATATCCATTTTTCATCCGGACTCCAATCGGCAAAAAAATCTTCTACACCATTATTGGTAAGCTGTATTAATTCTTTACCTTCTCTATCTATAACATAAACTTCTCTACTTTTCCCAGAACCAGTATATGCAATCCAATTACCTTTGGGAGAATATCGAGGAGAGACAACTAATCCACCTTCAAAAGTCAATTGCCTTGGCTGCTCTCCTCCTTTAGCTGGAACAACAAAAAGCTCAAAAGCATTGTCATTCTTCCCGGCGAATGCAATATACTTTCCCCTCGGATCCCAATTGGGAGAAATATCAGCCTCTTCTCTAAAGGTAAGTCTAGTTAAAGCACTACCATCTTCTTTAACTTTATAAATTTCTGCATTGCCATCTCTATAAGATACAAAAGCAATCTCTTTACCACTGGGTGCCCAGCAAGGTGCAAAATCATCTGCTCTATTGTTATTGGTAAGGTTTACAGGCTCATTTTTAAATATATTAATTTTATAAACTTCTCTATTACCTTCTTTATTGCTAACGAACAATAACTCATCACTATCTACTCTTATAAAACTAAAATCTACTATACTATTACAACTTAAACCAATAAGAATTATCCCTGTAAAGAGTAAAAAAAACCTATTCAAATCTCAACCTCTATCTTTGCCAGTTCATTAGCAGCCACCTCTGGTGGAGTGGGATTAATATACATCCCTGTTCCCCACTCAAAGCCAGCTACTAATGTTAATCTTGGCATTATTTCAATATGCCAGTGGTAAAAACTACCATATTCATCCCAGCGAGGAAATGGAGCAGTATGCAGGATATAGTTAAACGGTGGGTCATCAAGTGCTTTATAAAGTTTAGCCAGTGTTCCTTTTAAAATTAGAGCTAAATCCATTATCTGGTTTTTATCAATATTATGATAAGTAGCACTGTGACGCTTGGGTATAATCCAGGTTTCAAAAGGAAAGCGAGCAGCAAACGGCTGAATAGCAATAAAATTATTATTCTCAAGTATTATTCTTTCTTTCAAGAGTAACTCCTGTGTTATAACATCACAAAAAACACATCTTTCTTTAAAATTGTAATAAGCTCTGGAACCTTCTAATTCTTCAGCTACTCGGCGGGGCACAATAGGTGTAGCAATAAGTTGAGAATGAGGATGAGAAAGAGAAGCTCCTGCACTTGCACCATGATTTTTAAAAATTAAAATATATCTAATTCTCTGGTCAGTCATTAAATCTAAAAATCTATCCCTGTATGCCCACAAAATCTCCTGCACCTGTCTTATAGGCATCTGAGCAATGGTAAGATTATGGTCAGGAGTTTCTATGATCACCTCGTGCACCCCTACTCCATTCATCATATCATACATTCCGTGGCCTTTACGATTAAAATCACTCATAGCAGGGGAGAGGGCTGGAAATTTATTTGGCACTGCCCTAATCCACCATCCTGGCGTATCTGGTCGAGTTCCTGCCTGGCGGTAAGCCATTACCTCTGGAGGTGTCTCATGTTCCTTTCCAGGACAAAAGGAACAACTTACGGGTTTTTCTAAATGCTCAGCACTATGATGATGAATATAATCTGATGGCCGTCTGGCACGCTCTGTAGCAATAATAACCCAGCGATTAATAATAGGATCCTTCCTTAACTCTGGCATATAATCCTCCTTAATGAAAAAATAATTTGTAGCTTATTCGTCATAACAAAAATAACTCCTTCTTTCTCTAAAAAGAAAGAAGGCAAAGACACTTAGGCAGGCTGCAAAAGCACCTGCGCTTTAGCAGCCTCCACTGCGCTTTACTATATTCTTCAAATGTTAAATTGTATGAAAAATGAAAATTTTACAATAACCGAATCGGCAGCTTATAAAGTTTTATGTGCTTCTGCTACTGCTACTTGCGTGTCTTGCCTACTTCTTTTTCAAAAGAAGTAAGAAGGAAAAAGAAAATTATGTTTAACTATTATATTTATAAAACAATGTATTTGGGTGTTCATTTATTTACAAATAAAGGATTATTACAAGCTATAAAAGAAGCGGAAGTTATGGATATAAATGCAATTCAACTATTTATTCATTCCCCTGCAAGCTGGAAAGTCTCCTCTATACCAAATCAAATAAGTTTACAATTTAAAGAAGCTATTTTAAAAGCTAAAATAAAATTTGTCTTTGCACATTCAAGTTACTTAATTAACCTGGCATCACCAAAAGAACAAGTTTACAAAAATTCTATTATCTGTTTAAAAAAAGAGCTAAATCTATGTAAGCAGCTGGGTATACCTTTTCTTGTAGTTCACACTGGAAGTCCTTTAAATAAAGGCGAAAAATACGGAATAGAGAAAATTATTAAAAGTCTAAAAAAAATTGATGAGGAAGGATATTTAGAAAAAACAGGAATTTTATTAGAAAATACTGCAGGTGCAGGCAATACTTTAGGCTGGAAATTGGAACAACTAGCAGAAATACTAAAAGCCCTGCCTCAAAAAGAAAAAATAGGAATCTGTCTGGATACCTGTCATCTTTTAGCATCTGGTTATAATATCTCTAATAGCAAAGGCTTGCGAAAAACACTAAAAAGTTTCTCACAATTAATTGGAATGGAAAGACTAAAACTTCTTCACCTTAACGATTCCTTTTATCCCTGCAATTCCAGACGTGATAAACATCAACATATTGGAAAAGGATACATAGGCAGGAAAGGCTTCAGTAATATAGTTAATGAGCCAAAACTTAAACACTTACCTATGATTTTAGAAACTCCTAAAGGTGTTAATTATAATTATGATAAAGAAAATCTTTCAGTATTAAGGAGCTTAATAAAGGATGAGCAAAACCTCAAGCATCTAAACTGAGGGGAATAACCCTATTTAAGTGCTCTTAGTAGAGCTATTCTCTGTTAAAAGCGGGTTTCCCCAACAAAAAAGCCAATTCGCAGGTGTTTACACCAGATTTGTATATCAAAAGATACGAAAGGGGGTAAAATGATGGAAGATATAGAAAAATTAGACTTAATAAAACTAATTCATGGTCATATAGGCCCAAATGTAGTGCTGGGATATAAAATGGGAAGATTAGCATTAAAATTACTCGGAGTAGACAGATTCTCACTCCAGAAGGTAGTAACTAGAGTAGGTTCTACCCCTCCCACATCTTGTGCAATAGATGGTATACAGTTAAGTTGTGGGGCTTCGGTGGGGAGAGGAAACTTAAAAATATGTAATGCCTCTAATTACAGCGCTACTTTTATTAGTAAAGAAAAAGGAAAAGTAATAATAAAACTAAGTAATGAATGGAAGGAAAAGCTTAAGAAACTTACATCCGAAAAATTAGAAAGTCTAGCTTTAGAAATCTGGAACACCGATGAAGAAAAGTTATTTGTCTGGAAATAGCAGGAAAAAATTTTTTTCTAGAAAACCTTCCTAATTAAGAGATTATTTCTAAAAATAGCACATAAATTTACACAAATTGACACAAAGTGGGTGCAAAGCATCTTTTGAGAAAATACAAAGTAGAAGAAATAATCTGTGGTAATTTGTTTAATTTGTAAATATATTATTTTTGAGAACAATTTTAGAAAAGCTAGTTTAAAAGGGGGGTTATATGAAAATGGAGTATGACTTCAAAGAAATAGAAGAAAAATGGCAGAAAAGATGGGATGCAGAAAAACTATACAACAGGGAAATCAATCCGGATAAACCTAAATATTATGTACTGGAGATGTATCCTTATCCATCTGGAGAAATTCATATGGGCCATGTAAAGAATTATATCATTGGAGATGTGGTAGCACGTTATATGAATATGCAAGGGTATAATGTGCTTCATCCTATTGGTTGGGACTCTTTTGGGCTTCCTACAGAAAATGCAGCTCTTGAAAGGGGTATTCCTCCTGCAAAATGGAACAAAGAGTGTATTGCAAAAATGAAACAACAATTGGTTCGACTTGGAATTAGTTATGACTGGCGAAGGGAAATAAATACTGCAGACCCTCTTTACTATAAGTGGACTCAATGGTTATTCCTTAAATTCTACGAACGAGGATTAGCCTATAGAAAAAAAGCAGAAGTTAACTGGTGCCCTAACTGTTCTACAGTGCTTGCAAATGAACAGGTAATTGACGGATTCTGCGAGCGATGTAGCAGTTTAACTACCAAAAAAGAGCTAGAACAATGGTTTTTTAAAATTACCGATTATGCAGAACGGCTGCTAGAAGATTTAAAACTTCTTTCTAAATGGCCAGAAAGAGTAAAAATAATGCAGGAAAACTGGATTGGGAAAAGTAAAGGGGTGGAGATAAAATTCCCTCTACTTCCTCCCTTAACTGGGGAGATTACAGTGTTTACAACACGCCCTGACACATTGTTTGGAGTTACCTCTCTTATGTTAGCAATAGAACATCCTCTGGTTAAAGAAATATTAAATATTGTTGGAGAAGACTCGCCCCTGGGTGAATTTATAAAAAATATACGCAGTCAAAGTACACTAACAAGGGTTACTACTGAAAAACTTGGTATGTCAACAGGCTTCTTTGCACGGCATCCTTTATCAGTAAATAAAACTATACCTATCTGGATAGCTAATTATGTGTTACCCGAATACGGGACAGGTGCAGTAATGGCAGTACCTGCTCATGATGAAAGGGACTTTGAATTTGCAGTTAAATATTCTCTCCCTATAGTGGAGGTAATCTCCCCTGTAGGGAAAGAAAGCGAAAAACTCTTATCCGCTTATACTGAGCCAGGTATAATGATTAATTCTAACAAATTTAATGGTATGAACAGTGAAGAAGCAAAAGAAGCAATTGCAGATGAATTGGAAAGACAAGGGCTTGGGAACAGAAAGATTAACTATAAAATAAGAGATTGGTGTTTCTCCCGGCAGCGATACTGGGGAGCTCCAATACCTATTATTTATTGCGATAAATGTGGCTTAGTGCCAGTACCAGAAGCAGAACTACCAGTGCTTTTACCAGAAAATATAGACTTCAGTCCTGGCTGGCCTGCCCCTTTAGCTAGATGTAAAGAATTTATTAATACCACCTGCCCAAACTGCGGTGGACAAGCAGTGCGAGAAGGAGACACAATGGATACATTTGTATTTTCTGCGTGGTATTTCTTACGTTTCAGTGACCCACAGAACAAAGAAGAAATCTTTTCCCCCCAAAATATAAACTACTGGTTACCTGTAGACCAGTATATAGGAGGAATTGAGCATGCTACTGTTCATCTAGTCTATGCCAGGTTCTTTACAAAAGTAATGTTTGATATGGGGCTTATAAAATTTAGCGAGCCTTTCACCCGCCTTTTTACACAGGGAATGATTTATAAAGATGGAGCAAAAATGTCTAAATCAAAAGGCAATGTAGTTACTCCGGATACTATTAACGATAGATTTGGGGTGGATGCAAGCAGGATGTTCATACTATTTGTAGGTCCTCCGGAACAGGATGCCGAGTGGAGTGACCGTGGAGTAGAGGGGGCAAGCAGATTCCTGAGAAGAGTCTGGCGAATAATTACCGAAAACTTAAATATTTTCAAAGAAAAGTTAAGTTATACTGAAGAAACTTTAACACCAAAAGGTGAAAAACTTCTTAAAAAACTACATCAGACAATTAAAAAAGTTACAGAAGATATTGAAAAATACTTTCACTTTAATACTGCCATTGCAGCTATAATGGAGTTAGTAAATGAAATGTATAGTTACTCTGCCTCTCCTCTTAACAATGAAGAAAAAGCTGTATTTAAAGAAGCAGGAGAAAATCTTATTATAATGTTATCTCCCTTTGCTCCTCATATAACAGAAGAATTATGGCATATAATAGGAAAAACAACAAGTGTGCACCTTCAAACCTGGCCAAAGTGGAAAGAAAAATTCTTAAAAGAAGAAGAATTTCTACTGGTAGTTCAAATCAATGGTAAAGTAAGAGATAGATTAATCCTGCCAGTAAATGCCACGGAGGAGGAGATTATTGAAAGAGTTTTAAGCCAGCCTAAAGTGGTTGCTCTCATTCAAAACAAGGAAATTATTAATACAATATATGTACCTCACAAATTAATTAATATTGTGGTGAAGTAGACATGATAAGTTTAACAGGTTTTTCACGAAGTGCTCTTAGCACATCTTTTTATATAAAAGAATGGGAAACATTACTAGATTGTGGACCACTTGCCTCTCTATTTGGTATAAATGCTCGTTTTTTATTAATAAGTCATTATCACCCGGATCACATTTCTGGATTTACAAGCCTACTTCACCTTAAAGCTTGTAGAGATAAAATATATCCAATAGAAGTATATGCACCTTCTAACACCATCCCTTACTTAGAAAACTTTTATGCTTTTCTCCCTCCAAGTGCTCTTCCATATCCTAAAGTTAATTTTCATCCAATTAACCAGTGTAGCTTTTCTCTTTCCAAAGAATTAACAGTAATCCCTTTTCCAACTATTCATCGGAGTGAAAGTACTGGTTTTTTGTTACAATTAAATGGTAAGCCGATACTTGCTTACACTTCTGATACCAGGCCAGAAGTGTTAGAGAAAATACCAATACTTGCAAGTACAAGTTATATACTTATTGAAAGCACATATATAGAACCAGAAAAATTAGAAAGAGCTCAAAAATATGGACATACAACATTAGTTGAATTGAGTAAATTTTCTGAAAAGTTTAAAGGAGAAAAAATACTGCTTCATCATTTTCAAGAAAGCTATACAACACAAGAAATCTGGGAAGCTATCCAGAAATTAAAATTCCCATTTTTATTTCAACCTGTATTTTTTGATTTTTTAAACTTAACTGAAAGGAGAATTATCTTATGACTTTAGAAGAACTCATTAGTATAGCTAATGGAGAAAAAGAAGCAGACCTGGTATTAAAAAATGGACGGATAATAAATGTATTTAGCGGAGAGATTACAGAAGGAGATGTAGCTATAGCAGGAAACAAAATAGTAGGGATAGGAGACTATAAGGGTATAAAAGAAATAGACCTTAAAGGAGCTTATATCTCCCCTGGTTTTATTGACGGGCATATCCATCTAGAAAGTTCAATGGTTACAATTGCAGAATTCACCAAAGCAGTAGTTCCTCATGGTACTACTACTGTAATAGCTGACCCCCATGAAATAGCTAATGTGCTAGGGCTGGATGGAATAAAGTTTATTCTTAACTCAAGTAAATATAACCCATTAAGTGTATATGTGATGTTACCTTCCTGTGTACCTGCCACATCTATGGAAACTTCTGGTTCAGAGTTAAACAGTTTTGATTTAGAAGGAATGTTTCAAATCAAATGGATAAAGGGAATTGGGGAGATGATGAACTATCCTGGGGTAATACAACGTTCTCCAGATGTACTTGCTAAATTAAATATGGCTCCTGCCTGGAGCCGAATAGATGGGCATGCTCCTGGGTTAAGAGGCAAAGCGCTTTCTGCCTATATTTCTGCAGGTATTCGTTCTGACCATGAATGCACTACAGTAGAAGAAGCCAGAGAAAAACTCCGCCAGGGAATGCATATTATGGTGCGCGAAGGTTCTACAGCTCGCAATCTAGAAGCGCTACTACCGCTAATTACCCCTATAAACTCTCGTTATTGTTTCTTTGTAACTGATGATAAAGACCCTGCAGACTTATTAACTGAAGGGCATATTGATTTCATTATTAAAAAAGCTATCAAATTAGGTCTCCCTCCTATAATTGCAATACAAATGGCTACCATCAATCCTGCCAGTTATTTTTATTTAACAGAAAAAGGTGCTATAACTCCAGGTTATCAAGCAGATATAGTAATATTTAACAATTTTAAAGATTTTAAAATACTTAAGGTCTTTCGTGAAGGAGAGTTAATAGCTGAAGAGGGGGAATTTCTCTGGAAATCCAAACGACCAGTTCAACATATACTTAGAAGCTCTGTAAATGTAGCCTGGAATAAAAGCAAAAATTTTACTATACCTGACCGAGGTAAAAAAATAAAGGTCATTGGAGTTATCCCACAACAGATAATTACCGAAAAACTTATAGTCACTCCTAAAGTAGAAAATGGCAATATTGTTCCTGATATTGAAAGAGATATCCTTAAAATTGCTGTAATAGAAAGACATCTTGCTTCAGGCAATGTAGGAATTGGTATGGTCAAAGGATTTGGACTTAAAAAAGGAGCTATCGGCTCTTCTATAGCTCACGATTCTCACAATATCGTAATAGTAGGCACAAATGAAGGAGATATGCTTTTAGCACTTAAAACAATCGAACATCTATCCGGTGGTATTGTAGCTGTAGCAGAAGGAAAAGTATTAGAAACTCTTCCACTCCCCATTGCAGGACTAATCTCAGACCTTCCTATAGAACAGGTAAAAGATAAACTTGAAAGCCTGAATACTATTGTAAAAAAGGATTTAGGTTCCTTTCTTTGTAATCCATTTATGACACTCTCATTTATGGCTCTGCCTGTAATTCCTGCTCTCAAGCTATCTGATAAAGGGCTTATAGATGTTGAACAATTTTCTTTTACCTCTATTTATGAAGACTAATAAGCTAAAATTAGAGATTGTTTAGAAAAGTTAGACAGCAAACTATTGACATTGTAGTTTTGCTGCTTTAAAATAATATATTGATAAGCCAATCAGGAGGAGGTATATAAAATGAATGAGGCTTTTAAAAAGAAGTTAAATGATTTAAGCATTAAAAGAGTTTTGCTTATAATAGTTTGTGTTTTTGTAAGTTGTATTCTTATAAGTTGTGGTGGTAATAATATAACAGTACCTACACCTACTGCTACCCAGGCAGCTGGTGGAAACTCAACTTCTGGATATGTTTATATTCCTGAAGATGGAAGTGATAACATACTTTATCTTACCTTGCCAAACCCACCAGCAGGGTATGCACCAGCACCAAATGCAACAGTCCAGATACCAGAACTTAATATTACGGTAACAACTGATAACCAGGGGAAGTTTTCTATGGAAGGGGTGCCACAGGGAGAATACAGAGCAATTATATCTTATCCTTCTTTAACTCCAGTTAATATTCCACTTATTCTAGCTCCCCCGGAAAGTACTATTACTTATAATAAGGAAAATGCTACTATAAGTATATTACCTAATAAAGCTATTCTTCGTAAAGGTGAAATAAGACAGTTTATTGTTTTGGGTAGAGATGGAAGTGGTACTTTCTTTATTCCCAGAAGTGTAACATGGAGCGTTAAAGAAGGTAATATAGGAAACATAAATAAAGAAAATGGCACTTTTATTGCTGAAATGGAAGGTGTAGGGCTGGTAGCTGCTTCTACTTCTGGTGGTTTAACTGCTACAGCAGTAGTAGAAGTAAAAACCCTTACAGGAGAACTAAAGGGTAGTGTTGTAGATACTTCTTATAAAGGTGTAGCAGAAGCTGAGGTAACTATTACCGGATACAATAGAGTAAGCATTACAGATCAGGAAGGAAGGTATTATTTCTCCAGCGTCCCAGCTGAAACAGAACTGTTAGTGAATGTAAGAAAAGATAATTTCATTATAGGTTCTGCTTCTGTAAGTATCCAGCCTAATAAAACAACAGTTTTAAATATACTTGCAAATATTCCAGGAGCAGAATCCACACCCACTCCCACTGCTACACCTGTAATATACTCTATCCAGGGAAAGGTAAAAAGTTTGAGTATAAATCCTGATGGCAGTTATAATGAAGTAGCATCTATTCCAATAGAAAGAGCAAAAGTCTCTACATGGGAAGATGGTGGTAAAAATTTAACTTATACCGACCCAGAAGGCAACTTTACTCTTAATGTCCCTGAAGGCAGGTGGCATATAAAAGTAGAAAGTGATGGTTTTATAAGGTCTTTAACTTATGAAATGAAAATAAGCCAAAATATGCAAGATTTAAACATACCAATGCTTACCTATCTTTCCTTTTCCAACCAATTCCGTGGATATATACCAAAAGTTGCAGATGAGGATCAGAGTTTAACATTTGGCTTTGTGTTAAGCATAGGTACTTCGCTAGACCCCTTAATGGAGCTAATCAATAAAATTTCTAATGATTTAGAAAATGAAATTTATTGGCAAAACTTACTTGATTATTTAAATAATCAAGTGGCAACAATTGATGGCGTAAAAATAGAGATAGGGAAAAATGTATATAATACAGAAAATGAAATTATTAAAAATGATTTTATTTTTGATCCAAAATCTATGATGAGAGTGCTATCCAATGTGGTAAAGTATCCAGTAATTTTAGATATTTCTGAGACAACTCGCAAGGGATTTTTTATATTAAAACTACCTCTCTATAAAGAGAAAGTTAATCTTTATGAGATAAAAGCCGTAAAAAAAGGATATGTATTTGTTCCTGCTATATCCTTTGGGGAGGGTGGACAAATTAAATATTTAGAAGAAGGGGGTAAAATCCCTATATATTCTATTGCTAGTCCACCAGTAATAAATATCATCTTCTTTATAAGACAGTAAATATAAAGTTATGAAAAGTTATAATTGCTTTTTATGTGTCTTAGGGATAATACTATTAGGAATATTAATAGGATGTGGAGGGGGAGGAGGTTTATCCACTACGGTTTTCCCTACCCCTACACCAATACAAACAGAAACAGCAAGTGTAATTACACCTGCAGGAGGAGTACTTGAATTATCACCATTAGGAGTAAGAGCAGAATTCCCTGAAGGGGCTTTTAGTGAAAATACAGAGGTAATAATTCAAGATTACCCATATAATGACAAAATGCTTTCTTACCTGGTAGTTAATAAAGCATTTAAATTATTTAGTTTACAAAAAGAAACCTTTAAAGGAGTTGTTTCACTTAAAATAACTGTGCCACAAGATTTTCCACAAGTCGGGGTATACTACTACGAACCTACTAATAGCTACATTCCTCTTGAGATAAAGCTAATCGAGGCAAGCCAACAACAGGAAAAAATTTTACAGGTAGAAATAGATAAATTTGGAATATATCTAGTGGCTAATAATAGTGCTGAAATGGGTTTTCAATTAATAAATTCATCAAAAGGAGATTTAGATAAGTTTAATCAAGCTATACCATTATTTGAAGAAGCTTTGAGATTAGATAGAGGACAACTTGCAGCTGCTTGTGGTTGGAGCATTGCTTACTCTAAAGCACAGCTTCAAAACTATACCGAACTTAATAAATTATTTAAGCTTTTGTTTGAGGAGGAAAAAGAAGAGGAGTTTCTCTTTTTAAAGTTACCCAAATTAAAGGCTTCAATAGATTGGCTTACAGTGTTAAGTTCACTTGATTTATCTAGGGTTATTTCGGAATCAGAGTGCTTGGCATCTGTTTTTAGAGAGGCTTTTAATAAGATAAAAGATGCAAAAGAAAACACAAATAGAGAGGTAGAAGTTAGCTTCCAAAAGGATTCTGGTTTGGTAGAGAGAGAGGTTTCTTTAAACAAAGCAGAGATAAGTTTACTTGGAGCTACTTTGGAAGTGTATACTGCAATTTTTCTTATTGCTAGTTCCTTTGATATGGCAACTGGTGTGGATACTTCTAACCCTCAATCTCTTCTCGGGGGATATACCCCTTTTGCAGGAGAAGAGATAGAACTTTCTAAAAGAAATCACTTACCTTCTTATCCCTGGGGGGTAATCCTTGCAACTCCTTTATCAGAATGTGCAGAATTAAATGGAAGGGAAAAAATTGTTCTTGCTAAAAATTATCTAGCTGAAGGGCTTAACAAATCACAAGAAGCAATTACAGAAATTAAACAATCTTCTATAAGAGAAAGTAGCCCATTTAATACCTATGAGGCCATTTTGAAACTGTCTCAATATCAACAAAGATGCAAGGAAGTAGCTTCTGCTTTGCAGGGTCGTAGTTTAATAACTATCCCACTAAACCCACAACAAAGTATACAGGTATGGGTGGATTTAACGCCGTTCTTTAATGCAGAAAAAAATGATTACCCTTTTAGCGACCTAACAGTTTATTTACCTACTCTTGTAGTAAATCAAGAAGGTAAGTTGGAACTTAAAAAACCTTATAGTAAAGCTTTTCCAGATATTACTTTCTGTGGTATCTTTCCTTATGGATTTCCTTTATTTTAGTGTTTAGTAATGCCCCAAGTATGTAGAGAAATAGATACTTATTGTTTTTCTCCAGGTGTAAAGTAAAAGAGCTTTCCCTCTTTACCTGCTAAAATCTTTATTGCCTCTAAAGCTATTTTAATAGCTTTAAAAGTAGCCAACTTAATTATTTCTTTTTGAATTAGCTCTTTTTCTTTATGTTCATATACATTGCCTACAATTGCAAGAACTTCTCCTACATAGAGATTTCTTAAACTTCCTATTATAAATAGGGCAGCTCCTTCCATAGAAGTTGCAAGCACTCCAGACTTTTGCCATACATTCCATAGGGTTTTATTCTTTTCGCTCAAAGGCACACAGCCTGGTATTTCTGAATAAAAAGCATCTTTACAATGAGTAATACCAATGTGAAATGGAATATTTAATCTTTCTGCAGCTTCTACGAGGGCATTTGTAACTTCTCGGTCTGCTATAGCAGGATAGCTTAAAGGAACATACTGACGGGTGGTGCCTTCCTCTCTTATTGCAGCTGTAGAAATTACAATATCTCCCGGTTTAATCCAACTTTGCAAAGCCCCTGCTGTTCCTACCCGGATAAACACTTTTGCTCCCAAACGGCTAAGCTCTTCTATACAGATAGCAGCAGAGGGGCATCCTATACCTGTAGATGTAACAGTAACCAGAATCTCTTCCAGTTTGCCTGTATATGTAAGATATTCTCTATTAGATGCCACCTTTTGTGAATCTTTAAGAAAAGAGGCAATTACAGGAACCCGGCCAGGGTCTCCAGGCAAAAGTACATATCTACCTATCAAGGCTTCTTCTAATCCAATGTGGTATGCCTTCATTTAGTATCCCTTCCTTAATTAAAGTTAAATTCTGTTAGAAGAGTATTTTTAACTAAAATTCTACCTTTTTTAATTACATATAATCTTGGTAAACGAGTCCGAAAGGCTTCTCCTATAGAGGTAGCTTGCAATATATTAAAGCTAGCCGTATTGCCTTCTTTTATACCATAGTTTATGATGTTTAAAGTGCGAGCAGCATTAAAAGTTGGCATATTCATCAGGATTTCTATTTCTTTAGGCAGCGTAAACTGAACAGCATGGGCAAGCAAAAAACCTATTTCCAGAGGGTCTCCCTGACCAAAAGTAGGATAAAATGTATCTTTAATACAATCCTGTCCATAACAGACATTAACTCCAGCCTCAAGCAATTCTTTTACTCTTGTCAGTCCTCTACGCAGATTCCTTCTATCCAATCTTCCCTGTAACATTAAATTAGTGGCAGGATTTGTAATCATATTTATTTCTGCTTTTTTAACAAGATTTATAACTTTAGCAGCATGATAATCATCATAAGCTGATAATGCACAGGTATGACACGCAGTAACTCTACCAAAATACTTTTCTTTTATCGTCTTAGCAGCTAGATATTCTAAAGTAAAAGAATAAGGGTCATCGGTTTCATCTACATGCATATCTATATCTACATTAAACTCCTTAGCTAAATTGAAAACAAAATCTATATGTTCTTTAGAATCATAATGGGTCATCTCATTATGAGGCATTCCTCCAATTACATCTGCTCCTTTTTCGAGTGATTGCCTTAAAAGAGTTTTAGTTTCTGGGTCCTGAATTATTCCTTCCTGTGGAAATGCTACAATCTGAAGGTCTATCCAGGGTGAATAAATTTTCTTTACCTCTAACATTGCTTCTAGTGGAACTAGCTTACCAATACTATCTACATCTACATGGGTTCTTATAATTGTACTACCCTGAGAAATACAACTTTTAATTACATTACTTGCTCGTTTAATAATATCTTCTTGAGTATAATTTCTTTTTTTATCCCATATGATTTCAATAGCTTCCCTAAGTGTTCCACTTATATTTTCTCTTACCACTTCGCTTATTAGTGCCTTATCAAGATGAATGTGAGGTTCTACAAAAGTAGGTAATACAAGATTGCCATTGGCATCTATTTCTATTTCCCCTTTATCTTTAATCTTTTGAGAGATAAGCACTATTTGCTCACCTTTTACACCTATATCTACCAAATGAGTTTGCTCTCTGAGTTTTGCATTTCTTACTACTAGAGAAAGCTTCATTTTTATTCTCCTTTCTGTAAAGCTTTTATTGCTAATTTTACATTTTTATAGTTTCCACATCTACAGAGGTGTCCGCTAAAAGCCTCATTTATCTCTTCTTCTTTAGGATTTGGATTTCTATAGAATAAAGACAAGCCTGCCATTATAAATCCAGGAATACAAAATCCGCATTGAATTGCTCCTGCAGAAATAAAAGCCTCCTGAAGAGGAGTAAGTTCTCCATAAGGAGCCACTCCTTCTATAGTAGTTACTTCTTTCCCATCTATTTCAACTGCTAGCACAAGACAGCTTCTCACAGGTACTCCATCCAACCATACAACACAACTACCACATTCTCCAACTCCACAACCCTGTTTTGTGCCAGTCAGTTTAAGTCCTTCTCTTATGAGCCGTAATAAACTCCAGTAAGAAGGCACTTCCATCTCTTTGGGTTCATTGTTTATGATGAATTTAATTTTCTTTTTCAAGTTTTATTCCCCCCTTTCCTCTGAAAGTAGCAAAGTATGTATTGCTTTTTCTAACATAAATGCAATCATCTCTTTTTTATAGGGAGGTGTACCTCTTATACTACTTTCTCTAGGAGAGATACTTTCTTTAATTATATTTTGTGCTTCAAGGATAACTTCTCTAGTAATAGGTTTATCTTCAAGAAATTTTTCTACTGGCTCTACACGCCACGGTAGAGGGGCAACTGCTCCTACAGAGATTCTTATTTTTCTTGCTTGCGGGCTTTCAGGAGGCAAAATTAACATCGCTAAACTACAAACTGCTAAATCCATACCTTCTACTCTGCTTACTCTTAAATATATACTCTTTATGTCTTCTGGATAGAGCGGGATAAGAAAACCAGTTATAAGCTCTCCTTTAATCAGTATATTTTTACCTGGACCAGTTATAAACTGGTTAAAAGGGACAAACTTCTCCCCTTCCGGTCCATTTATTATTACTTGAGCTTCATAAATTGCCAGAGGAATAGATGTTTCTGCCCCTGGAGAGGAATGAGCGATATTCCCTCCAATTGTGGCACGCAGACGAATTTCATAACAACCAAAACAACAAGCCGCTTGCCATAAAGCAGGATAAAATGTTTTAACTAAATTACTTTCTTTAAGCTCCTGTATTGTAACTAATGCTCCTATAAGAAACCCTTTCTCTGTAAAGGTAATATTTTTAAGATTAGGTATTTTTTTAATATCTACTATAATGCTGGGTTTTACTTTCCCTGCCCTTACAGCAACCAGCAGGTCTGTTCCACCTGCCATAGGATAAGCATTTTCTTCCCTTTTTAATATGTCTATTGCCTCTTCTAATGTGGTAGGGGCTATGTAATTAAAAGGATAGTTCATTATATCACTCCTTGCCAGTTTTTTCATTCCCAAAATCGCAAAAAACGATTTTGATAATCCTTATCTGGTTTTATTTTTATAGAGAGCAAATATTTTCTCCCTTGTAAGCGGGAGGCTATGTATTTCTACACCCAGAGCATCTTCTATGGCATTTGCTAAAGCAGGTGCTGTGCCTACAGTGCCATGTTCTGCTAGAGGCCTTGCACCAAATGGACCACCTGGTTGAGGATTTTCTATAAATATAATTTTAAATTCCGTATCTACTAAATCATTCCAGGAGAAAATTTTATAATCAGTAAAGTTATCGTTAAGTATTTTACCCTGTCGGTATTTTATTTCTTCTGCAAGTGTAGAGCTTGCACTTTGAATAAGTGCTCCTATAAGTTGAGCCTCAGCTATCTGGGGGTTTATCACCTTCCCAACATCCATTGCACATACAAGTTTCTTAAGTTTTACAGCACCTGTAGAAGGGTCTACTTCAATATGTGCACCATTACAACCGAATGTCCACTCTGCTGCTGCATTCCCCTGACCTGTCTCAGGGTCAGGCTTTGTAACACCAGGAGCTATAAAATAACCCGAAGTTATAATTGGGCCTCCTATTGTAGTGCCATCCGGGAAAGTATACCCTGCGGCAAGTTCTTTCCAGGTTAAAAATTTCTCTGGGTTATTATTTGAGAAGAATTTGCCTTCCTTATAAACCACTTCTTTAGGAGATATACATAGGACTTGTGAAGCTACTGCTTTCATCTTTTCTATAGCTTTCTGTGAAGCCATTATAATAGAGTTCCCTACAGTCCAGGTGGTTTTACTAGCTACTGTTTGCCATTCATAAGGTGTATAATCCGTATCAATTACAGGAGTGATACGAACCTTTTCCAGTTCTATCTGTAAGGCTTCTGCTGCAATTTGAGCTAATGCAGTAAAAGCCCCCTGTCCCATTTCTGTTCCACTAACAACAATACTTACAGTGCCATCAAGATTTATCTGCAATATTGCAGAAGAAGCTGCATTTGTAGGCATTACAGGGAATTTCATATATGCGGCAAGCCCTTTACCTTCTGGTATATTGCCTTTTTTCCGTAGAGGCTTTTCTAATTCTAAAGCTTCTGCTACTTTTTTAATACACTGGTCTATCCTTCCATTGTGTTCTGTAATTTTCTGTCCAATAGCATTAACTTTACCTGGAACAAGAGCATTTTTAAGTCTTATTTCTACAGGAGATAGATTTAATTTCCTGGCAATCAAATCCATCTGTCTCTCTGCAATCCAGTGTGCTTCGGGATGTCCATATCCTCTAAAAGCACCTACAGGCGGTAAATTAGTATAAACTCCATAAGCATCTATTTTCAAATTAGGTATTTCATAAGGCCCGCAAGCAGCTTGAGCAGCGCCAGTTATAATATTAATACAACAGTTTCCATAAGCACCACTATTAAAATAAATTTCTATCTCACTTGCTACCAGTGTGCCATCTTGCTTGACAGCAGTTTTAATTTTCCCTTCAACTCCTCGTCCTAAAGTAGTAGCTTGAAATACCTCTTCTCTCTCAAGTATTAATCTTATAGCTTTCCCGGGGAAAAATCTTGCTACATAAGCTACCAGTGGTTCTAAGGTAACATCACTTTTCCCACCAAACCCCCCTCCCATAAAAGGCACAATTACTCGAACTTTAAAATAAGGCAAGTTAAAAACTTCTGACAGTTCTCTACGAACAAAGTGAGGTGATTGAGAGGATGTCCATACTGTAAGGTTACCTTCACGCTCCCAGAGTGCTATACAACCGTGTGGCTCCAGTTGACAATGTACTAAATGTGGGAAGGAAAAGCTATTTTCTACAATTAAATCAGCTTGAGCAAATCCCTTGGTTAAATCTCCTTTATATATCTTGTGGTGATGGAATATGTTTGTCCCTGCTTTTGGATAAAACCCTGGTAAACAGTGATAATTACCTAAATCTTTGTGAATTAATGGTGCATCAGGTTTAATACTTTCAAAAGGAGAAAAAACTGCTTTAATTGGTTCATAATCAATATGAATTAATGAAACAGCTTGAGTAGCTATCTGTTCATTTTCTGCAACTACTACAGCTACTGGCTCCCCTACAAATCTTACCTTGTCCTTTGCTAAAATCCTCTGGTCTCTTAAACAATCTCCTATCATATAATTACAGTCTTTACCGGTAATCACTCCCTTTACCCCAGGAAGATTTTCTGCATCTTTAGTAAAGATTTCTTTAATCTTGGCATGAGGCTGTGATGAACGCACTACCTTACACCACAAAGTATTGGGGTGAAAGAAGTCGGCAACAAACTTAGCTTCTCCAGTAACTTTAGCTGCTCCATCCCTGCGCTTTACACTTTTTCCTATTATTTGTTTATTCACTTTATCCCCCCTCTATAAAGGCTACTAAATAGAATTAAACATCTATACATGGTTTCCTCCTTTAAAAAATCTTTAACTTTTTCTAATTCAGATAGCAAGTATTGGTCCTTCTCTTCCCAAAAACTTTTTCTAGTAGTTAAACCCGGAAAATGCGCCTAAAACCACCGAAACTTACAGAGGTATTTTTAAAATTAAATAAAATCTTTTATTTTCAAATAATTCTCTGTGTCCTCTTAAGATAAATTTTTAAAATAATTAAGTTTCTTTTTGTACAAAAGGGTGCACAGAAAAAACTCTATTTTTCTCTATTATTATCAATATATTTCTCTGTGTCCCTGCAGTTAACTGCATTATTTGGATTAAAAGTTTTAGGAAAAGGTGGGGGAGATTTAGAGAGGGAATAGCCCTCTTTAAAAAGGGGGTGTTCCCTCCCCCTAGTAATTTATCCTGATAATCCTACCAGTTTTACTGTCTTAACAGTCTTGCAAAACAATGTTAGTTGGGGTAAAATAAATTGATGGTTATGAAAAGAGATAAAATTGAAGTTTTAACCAGTGGTGCTAATTGGGAAAGAGAAAAATGTGCTACAAAAGAATTAGCTAAGATACTGTTTACAAATATCTGTTATTATGATTGTATTTACTGTGAGAATAGAAGGAGTAACACAGAAATACCCCGTTTTTCCTTTACTCCGCAAAAGTTAGCTAGTTTCTTCCTCAGGCTTTACCATAGAGGGTTAGCTAAAGGTTTGTTTTTAAGTTCTGCTCTGGGAGGAGATAGGCTAAAAACTATGGAAAAGATGCTGATTACTGTAGAATTGTTAAGGTTTAAACATAAATTTAAAGGTTATATCCATCTAAAAATTCTTCCGCGTGTTACATATTCTTACATTGAGCAAGCGATAGCTTTAGCAGACAGGGTGTCTATTAATTTAGAGTGCCCTTCTAAAGAGACGCTTTGTAAGATTGCTCCTGATAAAGATTGGGAAAAAGATTTACTGGCTCCATTAAACAATTTGTCTAAACTGGCCAGAGGTTCTGGTGTTAGTTTAACTACCCAATTTGTTGTTGGGCTGGGGGGAGAAAACGATAGAGAGCTATTAAATGTAAGTGAAAAACTTTACAAGCAGTATGGTTTAGCAAGGGCTTATTTTAGTCCTTTCTCCCCTCCTTTTGGTAAATTGTGGAAAGAATTTAAACCTGCTTCTTCTTTAAGAACAAATAGACTTTATCAGGCAGATTACCTAATAAGACATTACGGGTTTAAATCTAAAGATTTAGTTTATTATGAAGATAACCTACCAGTAAAATTAGACCCTAAACTGGCCTGGGCATTAAATAATCCACAGCTTTTCCCACTAGAAATTAATTCTGCCAGTTTCTTACAACTAAAAACAATTCCAGGTATAGGTATAAAAAGTGCTTTAATTATAATTCAAGAAAGAACCCGAAGAAAGATAACCAGCCTGGATTATTTAAAAAAGATGGGGGTTAACACTACCAAAGCTTCTCCTTTTATACTCCTAAATGGGAGGTCACCTTTAAAAAGTAGACAACTTACACTGTGGCAATCTGTTTAATCTGTGAATATCATTAAGTGTTTTTATTTCCCAAATGCTTCTTTCCACGCCTCTTTACTGTCTACATATCTCATAGTCTCGTTATATTTAGGATTTTGGCCCTCAAAATTTACATAATCCCAGGGCTTGCCTCCATAGAAATCTCCTGTCTCTGTATCTTTAAGTCCCCAGGTGTCACTATGGTAAACCTTACCACCTTCTACATCTGATATCCAATCACTTTCTCCTCTTATATAAGTCGAAGTTTGGTAGTCAAGATAATCCCAGGATTCTTTCTTCCCCTCATATATAGCCTGACTTATTTGATTTATCTCTTCCATATTCCTTGAGACTACTGCAGCAGTTTGTTTTTGTAATTGTGCAAGTCTTTGCATACCCTGCATAACATAATTTTTTGCCCATACCTCATTTATTGTGTAAGAGGAGCCCATTGCAACAAATGTTGGCACTAACTGGTCAAAGTAATCTAAAGGAGCTATAAAAGTAATATGCCTAAAACTCCAGTCTGTTCCAATTCTGGAGTTAAAGCACATACCCAGGGTAAATCCTTTAGCTACTGTCCCTTTGACGGTGGTGAAAGTATAAAGAAGTTCGGCAACCTCAACACCTCCAGCATTATATACCTGCTGCATTTGCTGTGCTATGTCATATCTTGGATTTACCATCAGAAATTGAAAATTACTTCCAAGCCCTTGCGAACTTACAAGAAAAGCAAGTGCCTGGTCTGGCGGAAGATATGGCGAAATGGGCACCCCGGGCACATTTACCCCCAGTGCAGGTGTTAAAATATCCACAGCAGCAACTAAAAAAGCCATCTCCCCATTTGGATCCTGTGCAATAAATGTTCCCTTCCCGAAATCTTTGTATGACCAATCTGTAGGAATGCTAAATGTTGCTGAACCATCAGATAGCCTGCACTGTTTTAGAGGTAAAACTCTGGATTGCCCTGCCGAAGCTGTGCCTCCCAAAACGGCTCCACGAATAAATCTTAAATTGGATAAGATTGAAAGGAGAGTTCCTTTTAATTCCTCAAATTTGCCAGCCTGAGTTTCGCAAAGTGTGGTAAACATTTTACCATTGTCGAGAGAAATCCAGCATCTAGCCTTGCGCTTACCTAAAGAGCGGTCGGTGTAAGTGGCATCAAATACCAGTTTGCTTTTATCTGGTGAAATCATAGTTTGTGTGAGTGTAAAATTATTACTTCGTTTTTGTATTATTTTTATTATTTCGCCCATAAAAGTATATACATTGTTTGTAAAGGCTTGTTCTTGATACCAAATTTCTATCTGACCTCCTCCATATGGAGAAGCAACTTTTATATATTGTATACCCTCAGTAGCATCTTCTACAATAGGCCACCCTTTAGGTTTAAATAAGACAAAGTTAGCCACTTTAGAAACATACATCTCCATAGGTGGGGGAGTATATTTACTACTGTCTTTACAAAGTGCAGGTAGTAGAAAGATAATGCCAGCCAGAATACTTACTAAAACACCACCTAAAATACTAAACTCTGCCCATCGGGGAAACTTTTTACTCATTTTTATCAACCTCCTAAAAGTTTTTTAGATTGATTTATATAATTATCACTAAATATTTTAATATTGTAAAGTTAAGTTAATTGTATTTTTATTTTTTATTAAAAAATTTAAATTGAGGGCTACTTGACCTATATACATATACTTGCTAGAATTAGCTCATAAAAGAATTGATTTAATAAGAAATGGATATATATCAAAGGCTTTGTGCATCTTTACAGAAAAAGGTCTCCACTGGTTTAATTGGTATAATTGTTTTAAGTTTAATTTTAATGTTTTTCTTTTGTTTTTGGGCTGATAAACCTGTAAGTCAGCTTATTAGAAGCCTTACCTATTCTTATGTGGCTTTTCTGGTTAAAATTGGGAATTTTATAGGAGACGGATGGGTACTCTTTTTGTTTTTATTGTTCTTTTATTTACTTACCTTTTTATTAAAATTTGAAAAAAAATCAAAAGTTTTTAAAGCATCTCTTTATAGTTCTATAGTAGCAGGAATAGTTAGTCAGGTGCTTAAACTAATTATAAAACGATGCAGACCTGTTATTTTAAACGACCCATTAGCTTTTTCTTACTTTTTAGATGTTTCTGTTAAGAATAAAATTCATGGGGATGTTTTAAATAGTATGCCTTCTGGACATACTATGGTTATATTTGCTGCTTGTGTGCCACTTGTATTATCTACTAAAAATAAATTTTTAAAAGCACTTTTAATATTTATTCCATTTATTACTGCTTTTGCCAGATTATATACTTATGCTCACTGGCCTTCAGATATAATAATAGCAATACTACTTGGGATTTTAATAGGATATATCTTTACAGAGAAAATAAAAAATAAACCCGAAAACATTCATGCCGCCGTAGCGGCACAAAGAAGGATAAAAATATTTATGTGAAGAGACATGGATAAGGTAAGCCTTGAACAGCGAATTGTTGAGCATAGTAA
>Ga0123519_10003310_pt1 | contig 26721 bp, 21 predicted proteins | sample YelNatPaOPRAMG02_FD_87396 | JGI IMG/M metagenome (GOLD analysis project Ga0123519, IMG submission 87396) | Hot spring microbial communities from Yellowstone National Park - Yellowstone National Park OP-RAMG-02 (version 2) | ecosystem: Environmental > Aquatic > Thermal springs > Hot (42-90C) ...
ATGGGAAATGATTTGTAATACCGAACGCCCCCATCAGGCACTCGGTTATCTTACCCCTCTCCAATTCCTGGAAAAACTATATTTAAAGGAGCTAAAGTGTCACCAATGTACCGAACGAGTACAGAATATTCTAATTCTTGTCTATATAAGCTAGAATAGTATTAGCCAGAATGCAGGCAAAATTTGAAGCCTGTGGCTGGTTAAAAGCAGGAAATAATTTGCCTTTCTTCAGAGGTGAACAATGCTGTTAGCTATTGATGTCGGCAATACAGGCATGGGTTTAGGAATCTTTGAAGGAGATAAACTCCGTATTTCATGGAGAATGGCAACCAGCATCAGCCGTATGCCGGATGAATATGCCGGTATGCTTTTAAGTCTTCTCCATAATGAAAACTTACAACCGCGAGATATCACGGATGTCTGCCTGTGTTCGGTAGTACCCCCGATGGTAGGCACACTCGAGGACATGTTCCAGCGGTATTTCAAGATCAAACCGCTCGTGGTTGGTACTGGCACAAAAACCGGCGTCAAAATCCGCATGGACAATCCCAGGGAAGTTGGACCGGATCGTATTGTCCATAGTGCTGCCGCTTATCATCTCTATGGCGGTCCGCTGATTATTGTTGATATGGGCACCGCTACTACCTTTGATACGGTTTCCAAAAACGGGGAATACACAGGTGGTGCTATTGCACCTGGAATCCAGACCGGTGCGGAGGCATTGTTTGCCCGCACGGCGATGTTACCCAGGGTTAACCTAGCACGGCCAGCTAAAGCCATTGGAACCAATACGATTGCTGCGATGCAATCCGGCATAGTCTTCGGCTACGTGAGTCTGATAGAAGGGATGGTCGCCAGGATCCAGAAAGAATTACCGGAAAAAGCCCGCGTAATCCTGACCGGCGGATTTACCGATCTTGTAGCCAGGTGTACCAGTATTATAGATGAGGTCAATCCCAACCTGATTTTCATCGGGCTGAAGCTGATCTATGATATGAATCGCTCCTGAGAGGTACATTTTATGTTAAATAAAAAGACCATAATCCTCGGTGTTACGGGCGGCATCGCCGCTTACAAAGCGGCTGACCTCGCCAGCAAACTCACTCAGTCAGGAGCCAGCGTAAGGGTCATCATGACGCGTAATGCACAGGAATTTATCACTCCCCTGACTTTCGAAGCCATCACCTCCAACGCTGTCGTTACCGACATGTTCCAGACCGCCGCTGAACACCGGATCAATCATGTTGCTCTTGCTGAAATTGCCGATGCCATATTGATCGCACCTGCAACAGCAGACATCATGGCTAAAATAGCCGCCGGGATAGCGGACGATATGCTCACCACAACCGTTCTCGCAACCAGAGCTCCGGTTATACTGGCTCCTTCAATGCATACCCAGATGTATCAGAATCCCGTGACTCAGGAAAATGAAAGCAAGCTTAAAGCCAGAGGATTTTATATCATCCCTCCCGCTAACGGTCGTCTGGCTTCAGGAGGATTCGGGCCCGGTCGTTTGCCGGATACGGAAGTAATCATCGGCCATCTCAGCTCCGTGCTCGGCAGGAGCGGCGATTTGGCCGGATTTAATCTTGTGGTAACTGCCGGGGGCACGCAGGAACCGATTGATCCAGTCCGCGTGATCACCAACCGCTCCTCCGGCAAAATGGGATACGCCATAGCAGAAGCAGCCCGTGACCGTGGAGCACGGGTTATTCTGATCTCTGCACCGGTCTCCATACCTGCACCGTCTGCTGTTGAGATAATACGGGTAGAAACGGCTGTCCAGATGAAAGAAGCAGTTCAGCAGGCTGTTTCCGGAGCCGATGCCCTGATTATGGCTGCCGCGGTCGCAGATTTTCAAGCTAGGGATGTTGCTGAAAATAAAATCAAAAAAGGGAAGGGAAATTTGATTCTCGAACTGACGAGCACGCCTGACATCCTGGCGGAAATAAACGGTGACTTTCTGAAAATAGGTTTCGCCGCTGAAAGCCAGGATTTACTGGAAAATGCCCGGCGAAAACTGCTTGCCAAAAAACTGGATCTGATTGTGGCGAACAACATCACAGAGGCAAACAGCGGTTTCGGAGCCGATACCAATAAAGTGACGTTAATCGATAAAAACGGGGTGATTCAAAACCTTCCCGTTCTTACCAAAAGGGAAGTCGCCGACCGGATTCTCGATCAGGTGGTAAGGTTGCTTAATCTCAAAAAGAGCACCAATAATCCTGTCCGACCGGAATCCCCACCAGCTTAGAAATTGCAGAAAGGAATGAAATGTCAGAATTAGCCGACGCCCAGTTTGATCTACCTAAAGCTTACGATCCCGGTAAAGTTGAAGATAAATGGTACCAGTTCTGGATGCAAAAGGACTATTTTAAGCCCAGAATAGACCCCGAGAAAAAGCCCTTTACGATCATCATGCCACCACCCAACGTTACGGGAGAACTGCATATCGGGCATGCCCTGACAGCAACCATTGAGGACATCATGATCCGCTGGCACCGCATGAAAGGCGATCCAACGCTCTGGGTGCCGGGTGTGGATCATTCGGGAATTGCCGCACAGGTGGTGGTAGAAAGAATGCTGGCAAAAGAGAATCTGACCCGCCACCAGCTCGGTAGAGAAAAATTTGAACAGAGGATGAAGGAGTGGGCAGCGACAGCCCGTCGTCTGATTACCAACCAGCATATGAAGCTAGGAGTATCCTGTGACTGGAGCAGGGAACGTTATACGCTGGATCCGGGACCAAGTCTGGCGGTACGCACTACCTTTTACAATCTTTACCGGAAAGGATTGATCTACCGAGGAGAAAGAATTGCCAACTGGTGCCCTCGCTGTGCTACGGTGCTTTCTGATCTGGAAGTTGACCATCTGGATATCTCCGGTAACCTCTGGTATATCCGCTATCCGCTGGAGGATGGCAAAGACTATATTACCGTAGCCACAACCCGCCCGGAAACCATGCTGGGAGACACTGCAGTTGCTGTCAATCCACAGGATGACCGCTACCGGGATTGGATTGGGAAAAATTTGATTCTTCCTCTGATAAATCGTGTGATTCCGATCATTGCCGATGAGGCAATTGATCCTGCCTTCGGCACGGGCGCGGTAAAGGTTACACCAGCCCACGATCCGGTTGATTTCGAAATAGCTCAGCGGCATCACCTGCCGGCCATCAACATCTTAAATCCGGATGCGACCATGAATGAAAATGCTGGTCCTTACCAGGGGCTCGACCGGTTTGATTGCCGCAAGAAGGTGGTGGAAGACCTCAAGAAAGAAGGATTGCTGGACAAAATCGAACCCTATTCACACGCAGTTGGACACTGCCAGCGGTGTAAGGCGATTATCGAGCCGTTAGCCAGCAAGCAATGGTTTGTTAAGATGGAGCCGCTGGCTAAACCGGCTATCGAAGCCGTCACCAGTGGACAGATCCGGATCATCCCGGAACGCTTCACCAAAATTTATCTGAACTGGATGGAAAACATCCGTGACTGGTGCATCAGCCGACAGTTGTGGTGGGGTCATCGTATTCCCGTCTGGTATTGCCGGGACTGCGGAGAAATGATCGTCGCAATCAACGAACCCCAATTGTGCCATTGTGGCTCCAGAAACCTGGAGCAGGACACCGACGTGCTGGATACCTGGTTTAGTTCGGGTCTCTGGCCTCACTGTACACTCGGCTGGCCGGAGGATACTTTCGATCTCCGCTATTTTTACCCAACATCGGTCATGGAGACCGGTTATGATATCCTATTCTTCTGGGTAGCCCGCATGATCATGCTGAGCATTGAAAATACCGGGAAAATCCCCTTCCATACGGTTTATCTGCACGGGCTGGTACGCGATGAAAAGGGAGAAAAGATGAGCAAGGTTAAGGGCAACGTGATCAACCCTCTGGACGCAATCCGTGATTACGGCACCGATGCCCTGAGATTTGCCCTTTCCACCGGTACAGCTCCCGGAAATGATATGAAAATGTCTTTTAGCAAACTTGAAGCCAGCCGCAACTTCGTCAACAAAATCTGGAATGCTGCCCGCTTCGTTATCCGCAGCATTGAGCCGGGCAGAGCAGTTCCGCTAGAGGCGAGAGAAAACCTGCCCATTGAAGACCGGTGGATAATCAGCCGATTAAACCGCACAATCATCAATACCACCAAACTGATGGAAGACTTCCAGTTTGGTGAAGCCCAGCGAGCGATCTACGATTTTATCTGGAGCGAATTTTGCGACTGGTATATTGAGATTGCCAAAATCCGGCTCAGGGACATCAGAGTGATTTCCCCCTTACCGGTGCTGATGGGCGTGCTGGAAAAATCGCTGAGGCTACTGCACCCCTATATGCCCTTCATTACAGAGGAAGTCTGGCAAACCCTCAAGCAGCGGTGGACCGGTTTTGATCAAATGCCGGAATCAATCATGATTGCCCCCTATCCGGAAGGTAATGAACAGGAACTCGATCCACAGGCAGAGTATATCATAGGTAACCTGATTGAGATTGTACATTCCATCAGGAATGCACGCGCCGAACACAAGGTCGAGGTCAACCGTTACATTGAAGCCCATGTTTATGCTGGAGAACTGGCTTCTGCACTTGAACCATACATTCCGGCGATCCAGAGTCTGGCGATTTGCAGACCCGTAAAATTGTTAAACACCAGATACAGCGGTTCTTCCAGTGCCAGTGAACTGGTACAGGTCTTGCAAAATACCGAGGTGGTCATTCCTCTGGCAAGCATGATTGATATAGAGGCTGAGAAAAACCGCCTGCAGAAAGAACTGGCTGAAACCGGAGCCAGTGTTCAACGTCTGGAAGAACGCCTGAATGATCCGGTGTTTCTCAGCAAAGCTCCGGAAGCAGTAATTCAAAAAGAAAGAGAAAGGCTAGCTGCCGGAAAGGATAAGATGATCAGGCTGGAACAGCAACTGGAACGTCTTAAATCCATGTCTTAATAATTTTTTAACAATTCCGGCTTATAATAAAAATTGCCGGGTATGAGTGACGATAACTCATTGAGACCTCCTTTTCAGCCCGACCTTGAGCAAGTCGGGCTGAACTATTTAGAATTGAGAGTTTCCCCATCCTATAACCATGGTGTTATAATAGTCATGAAGTGTGCGTTAGAAATCGTGCGTTCTAAATACTGCAGGGAGTTTCTCAATGGATGAATTAAAGGTCTTTACCGGCAACGCCAATCCTGCGCTGGCTCAGGCAATTGTGGATTATCTGGATATCCCATTGGGTAAGGCAGAAGTGTTCCAGTTCAGCAACGAAAACACCTTCGTGCGGATTCTGGAAAACGTCCGCGAAAGAGACGTCTTTGTAGTGCAGCCGATCTCAGCCCCGGTTAACAACAACCTTGTAGAACTCCTGATCATGATTGATGCCCTGAAAAGGGCTTCCGCCAGAAGGATTACGGCAGTGGTTCCTTATTACGGCTACGGAAGAACCGATAAAAAAGACCAGCCTAGAGTGCCGATTACCGCCCGGCTGGTAGCCGATTTACTCACAGTATCGGGCGCAAACCGGTTACTGACCGTTGATTTACATGCCCCACAGATACAGGGTTTTTTCAGTATTCCTGTGGACGAGCTAACCGCTTTGAATACACTGGCTGGCTATTTTATTGAAAAAAAACTGAACGGTAACCTGGTCGTGGTTGCAACTGACATCGGTATCTCCAAAAGAGCACGTGATCTGGCAGAAAAACTTGGAGTTCCACTGGCTATCATGGAAAAAAGACGCATAGGCAACGTTGACCGAACAGAAACCCTTAACGTCATCGGAGAAGTTGAAGGCAAAGTAGCTTTAACGCTTGATGATGAAATTGATACCGCCGGATCTCTGGTAAATGTGGTAGCTGCCCTGCTGGAGAGAGGCGCAAAAGAAGTATATTCCTGCTGCACGCATCCCGTATTTTCCGGTCCAGCAATACAGAGGATAGCTTCATGCCCGGTAAAAGAAGTGGTGGTAACCGATACTATTCCGGTGGGTCCGGAGAAAAAACTGGATAAGATTAAAGTCTTATCCATTGCTCCTCTGCTGGGAGAAGCGATTCACCGTATTCACACCGGAATGTCGGTTGGAGCAATGTTTGAGTAAAAATGGATGCTAAAAATGAAAAACTGGTAGAAATCTACCGGGCAAACGGCGAAGCTGCTGCCGAGGTGGTCAGAGCCAAACTGGCATGCAATGGAATTCCTGCAGTATTACAATCGAGTGCTGCCCCCTCAGTACATGCTTTTATCCTGGATAGTCTGGGAGAATACAGGGTAATGGTACTTGAATCAATGGCTGATGAAGCACGTAAAATTCTAAAAGGTGAAGAGGATGTTTAAATGGCTGGGGAGTCTGGTTGACTCCAATGAAAAGGAAATCAGGCGGCTTGAGCCGCTGGTAAATAAAATCAATGAACTCGAGCCGGAGTTTGAGCAGTTGACCGATGAGGAACTGCGTCATAAAACACTTGAATTCAGAGCGAGGATCTCTGAAGCTACGGGGAAAGCCCGGGAAGAGGTGGATAAAACCCGGGACGAGCTCGAAAAGGCGCGAAAATGCCAGGTAGAATCGACTGACTTAGCTGAAAACGAAAGGACTTCCCGCGAGTGTCGGAATCTGGAATTGAAGCTGGAATCCCGGATAAAAGAACTGAAAGACGCCGAAAAACGGATTCTGGACGAGATTCTTCCGGAGGCTTTTGCCGCCGTCAGAGAGGCTGCCAAACGCACGATCCGGCAGCGTCATTTCGATGTTCAGTTAATCGGGGGTATTGTTCTTCACCAAGGTAAAATCGCTGAAATGAAGACCGGTGAAGGCAAAACCCTGGTAGCCACGCTGCCACTTTATCTGAATTCACTGACCGGACGGGGATGCCATCTTGTTACCGTCAACGATTACCTTGCCCGGCGTGATCCGTACTGGATGGGACCTATTTACCACGCCCTGGGAATTAGCGTAGCCAGTATTTATCCCCAGCAAACCCCGGATGAATACACGCCTGCCCGTCTATATGACCCTGAGTTCGATTCCGGCGATCCCCACTGGCGACATTTCCGTAAGATTTCACGCCAGGAGGCTTATCTGGCAGATATCACCTATGGCACCAGCGCTGAATTCGGATTCGACTATCTGCGGGACAATATGGTCATAGACCTGAAACAAAGGGTACAGAGGCAGCTTAACTTTGCTATTGTGGATGAAGTTGATAACCTGTTGATAGATGAAGCCCGTACTCCCCTGATCATCAGCGGACCTGCTGAAGCAACCGGTGATCTTTACAAGGCAGTTGACAGTGTGGTTCGCCGCATGAAATTCAAGGTATTACCACATGAGCCCGTTAGCTATATAGAGAAAGAAGAAAAAGAAGCCCTGCTTGACCAGTATGATTTTCTGGCTTACGAGAAAGAGCATGCGGTGGAGGATACTGTTCATGGTCAGGAAAAGCTCGCCAGAGCCTTTGGTATGACGGTTGAGGAACTGTTCGGTGGCGGAGATGAAGAGCAGAAATCATTATCCTTCGAGGAAACTAAAAGACGTAATGATATACGTTCGATTTTTCGCAAAGCGATGCAGGCACATGCTCTTTACAAGCGTGATCGGGACTATGTTGTTCAGAATGGCGAGGTAATCATCGTTGATGAATTCACAGGTCGCCTGATGCTGGGCAGACGTTATTCTGAAGGTCTCCACCAGGCAATCGAAGCTAAAGAAGGCGTCAAAATACAGAGAGAAAGCCTGACCTATGCAACCATTACCATCCAGAACTATTTCCGCATGTACGATAAACTCGCTGGTATGACCGGTACTGCGGTAACCGAAGCGGAAGAATTTCATAAAATTTACAATCTGGATGTGGTGGTAATCCCGACCAATAAACCCATGATCCGGCAGGATTACCAGGACCGGGTGTACCGCGATGAAGAAGCCAAATTTAGAGCCGTTGTGCGCGAAATAGAAGAACTCCACAGCAAGGGCCAACCCATCCTGGTGGGCACAGTATCCATTGAAAAATCCGAACGTCTGGCAGCGATGTTAAAAAAGCGGGGGATTCCGGTACAGGTGCTTAATGCAAAAAATCATGAAAGGGAAGCAACCATTATCGCGGAAGCGGGCAAGCCGGGAGCTGTTACCGTCGCTACCAACATGGCAGGACGTGGTGTGGATATCGTTCTGGGCGGCAAGGAACCCAAACCCGAAGAATTTGATGATATCAAAGAATGGGAGAAAGAACACCAGGCCTGGCAGGAACGCCATGACAGAGTGATTGAACTGGGAGGACTGCACGTTATCGGAACAGAAAGACATGAGGCCAGACGTATTGACAACCAGCTCAGAGGACGGTCCGGACGCCAGGGTGATCCGGGGAGCAGTCGCTTTTACGTTGCTCTGGATGATGATATTATGAAGCGATTCGGCGGCGAGCGTATCAAGGCTATCATGTCATGGGTACGCATGGATCCTGATACACCCATCGAAAACAGCATGATTACCAAGACGATCGAAAGCTCTCAGGTTAAGGTTGAAGGCTACCATTTTGACATCCGTAAACATCTGGTTGAATTTGATAACGTGGTCAATAAACAGAGGGAAATCATTTACAACGAAAGAACCAAAATCCTCAGTGGTGCCGACCTCAAGTTGAATATACTCAACATGGTGAGGCGGGAAATTGAAAAGATCGTTAACAACCGCCTTAACGGACGCACCAGCGATGAGTGGGATATAAACGGACTTATCGCCGATGTCAACTCCATTATGCCTTTACCCTCAGAACTGGATGCGGGGAAACTGGCAGAAATGAACCCGGACCAGATCAAGAATGAACTGATCATTGCAGCTCAAAAGCTATATGAGGAACGGGAAAAACAGATCGGTTCTGAAGATATGCGTTTGCTGGAGAGGCTTGTGATGCTGAGGGTAATCGATAGCCTCTGGGTAGAGCATCTCACCGTGATGGAAAACCAGCGCCAGCAGGCGAGTTTTGCCGGATTACAGCAGATGAAATCCGAAGACTCCTACAAAAAGATCGGCTATGAACAATTCCAGTTACTGCTGGATACAATCCAACAAGATGTAGCCCAGATGATTTTCCACGTCAGCATACGCAAAGATGAAAACAGAAAGGTTTCGACCCCAGTTTCCCGAGCCGCAGGAGTAGCTTCTGGATCCGCCAGACCTGCTCCAAGAGTAGCCGGAAAAAAAGTCGGGAGAAATGATCCATGTCCATGCGGCAGTGGTAAAAAATACAAGCACTGCTGCGGTAAATAAGATATTTTAAATTCAACCTGCACACCTGCTAAAATGCGATAATATAAAGGGATAGAGATTATCGCATTTTAGTTTAAAAGCCATGAACAATGCAGAAGTAGTCAAGATCCTCCAGGACATCGCCGACCTGCTGGAACTCAAAGGTGAAAACGTTTTTAAGGTACGGGCTTACCAGAAAGCAGCCCGCTCAATTGAATTTCTCTCTGAAGACGTGGAAAAGCTGGTCAGGGAAAACCGGCTGAGGGAGGTTCCGGGGATCGGTGAAGCCATCGAGAAAAAAATCACCGAACTCATCAATACAGGTAAACTGGAGTATTATGAGAAACTAAAAGCCGAGTTCCCTGAAGGTATTGGATCTCTTCTTGAAATTCCCGGAATTGGCCCCCGAACCGCCCTGATCCTGACGCGGGAACTGGGGATTACCTCGGTGGATGAACTGGAAAAAGCCATTGAAGACGGCAGGGTAGCCCGTTTACCGCGCATGGGTGAAAAAACAGCCCAGAATATACTGCACCAGTTGAGGCTGCTGCGTAAAAAGAAAAGTGAACAGCGAGTTCCTCTGGGGATAGCCCTGCCTGTAGCTGAATCCCTCGTGGAGGCGATGCGAGATATTCCAGGATTAAAAAACCTCACCCCTGCCGGAAGTCTGCGGCGATTTCGTGACACCATCGGTGATATTGATCTGATAGGCACCGCGGACAACCCGGAAGAAGCGATTGAAGCGTTTGTCAGGCTACCACAGGTCAAAGAAATTCTGGAAAAGGGGAGTACCAAGGCCAGTCTGATCATCACGGAGAACTTCCAGGTGGACCTGCGTCTGGTTGACCATGACTCTTTCGGTTCGGCACTTCAATATGCCACCGGTAGCAAACAGCACAACATTGAACTGAGAAAACGGGCTGAGCGCATGGGTCTCAGCCTTTCAGAATACGGCATTACCAACCTAGCTACCGGGCAACTCGAGAAATACGCCACAGAAGAAGCATTCTATCGCAGACAGGGGTTGTCTTATATTCCTCCCGAAATCCGCGAAGGTCAGCATGAGATTGAACTGGCAGAAAAAAATGCCCTGCCGGATCTGGTCGAAATTTCAGACATTAAAGGTGACTTGCATATTCATACCGACTGGAGCGATGGCAGAGATTCTCTTGAAACGATGATTAAAGCGGCTCTGGATAAAGGATATCAGTATATCGCCATTTCAGATCACTCCGGTGGGCTGGCCATTGCTCACGGGCTGAATACCGAAAGGTTGCAGCAACAAATCCAGAAAATCAGAGAGATCAATCACCTCTTCCCTGATATCCAAATCATGACCGCGGCAGAAGTGGATATCAGGGTAAATGGAACCCTGGATCTTCCAGATGAAATTCTGGCTCAACTGGATGTTGTTCTGGCTTCAATCCACTCTGCCATGAACCAGAGTGAAGAGCAGATGACTCAGAGAGTAATCAAAGCAATCGAAAATCCCCATGTTGATATTATCTGTCATCCAACCGCACGCCTTCTCGGCGAGCGGGAACCGATAGCGCTGAATATCGAGGCTGTTTTCAAAGCTGCGGTCGAAAACCGAAAAGCTCTGGAAATCAGCGCTATGCCCCAGCGTCTCGACCTCAAGGATACCCATATCTTTCAGGCGAGGGAGATGGGTGTAAAACTGGTTATCAACACGGATGCCCATAGCCGGGAACAATTGGACTGCATGCGCTTTGGAGTGGGCATCGCCCGGCGCGGCTGGTGTGAACCCGGTGACATCCTCAATACCCTGCCGTTAAAAGAATTTAAAAAATTCCTGAACAGACCCTCTGACTAGCTTCGGCGAATCAAGCTCTTTAGGGCAGCCTTCAGACAGGTTACAGGCCATCCTGATGGTCTCCACATGATTTGATTCCCTGGTGAAGCTTTGATTAAAATAGAATCGTATGGAGAATCAGACCTGTTCCCAACCTGAAATCGCCCTGCCGCCTGTCAGCAATAGCTCGGTAGCAGTCAATTATTTTAAACAGGCACTTGCTTCCGGAAAACACTGGTATATCGCCCTTCTGGAAAGTATTAGGTTGTGGACCGATGAAAGCGAAAATTATCAGGGAGAGGATTACCGGTACCTGATTGATGGCGAGGCATTTGATTGGATTTTGCTGGCGGGTAGAATTTGCGATGCGGTTGATGGAATGATTCCAGAAAAAGAAAAAAACGATCTCCTGTTTCATAACAAACCCCCGCTTGAACTTACACAGGAAGAGTTTAAAGACTTAATCGGACCGGCCAAATATCATCAGTATCTTAATTATTTTTATGGAATCACTGTCGAAGAAGCTCTGGTACAGGCGGTTCGGGAGGAAGTACGCAAAGAACGACATGCCAACGGTTTGAGCTACCGGCGTGACGAGGAAGACGATACCTTTAACCGGATTTATGGGGAAACCGAATCTGCACTTTTAAAGCTTTTCCGGCGGGAAAAACATTATCCCCTTTCCGGAGTGATGAACTTGACCCGGCTGAAAGAATTTACCTACTGGCGTTTTAAATACCGCCTGAAAAAGTGTGAAAAAGCACGGGTTGCCAGCGATACTCAAAAGGCGCTCCGCTGGCTGCGCAAACATAACATCCATATCTAAATGCCGGCCCATAATCACGCGCACCCGGAACTAATAATCTATGCCGGGCACCGGGAATCTGGAGCACATCTGGACGACTTCTTCTCTGATTTGAGACAGCACCTGCTGATTGTGAATATTTGAAATAACCTTAACGATCCAGCCCGCTATGGTCTTCATCTCCTCTTGCCCCATACCCCGCGAGGTAACTGCGGGTGTACCGATTCTCATGCCGCCGCAGATTTTGGGTGGATGTGGATCGAAGGGAATTACATTCCGGTTAACAATAATACCCACCGATTCCAGTGCCTGTTGAACTTCAAGCCCGGTAAGCCCGGTTTTGACCAGATCAACCAGCACAATGTGGTTATCAGTTCCCCCTGAAACAAGTCGTAAACCGGCTTTCTCCAGCTCTACTCCCAGTGTTAAAGCATTATACAGAACCGCCTGCTGATATCTCACAAATTCGGGCTGCATTGCCTCGTGAAAACAGACGGCTTTAGCAGCGATGATATGCATTAAAGGACCACCCTGAACCCGTGGGAAGACCGCCGCATCAATTCTGGCAGAATATTCTTTTTTCCCCACTATAAATCCTGCCCGGGGTCCCCGCAGCGTTTTATGAGTGGTGCCGCTCACCAGATCGGAATAAGGCACCGGAGAAGGATGCAATCCCGCTGCTATCAATCCGGCAATATGGGCAATATCGGTGAGCAATCTGGCACCTACCAGATCTGCAATATGTCTGAATCGCTCGAAATCGATAATCCGTGGATACGAACTGGCACCTGCAACCAGCAGCTTTGGTTTAAAGCGGATCGCCATTTTCTCCAGCTCGTCGTAATCTATCCTTTCAGTGTCCCGGTTCACTCCGTAGTGGATAAATTTATACAGTTTCCCGGAAAAGTTGACCGGAGATCCATGTGTCAGATGTCCTCCGTGAGCCAGGTCCATACCCATCACCGTATCGCCCGGCTCCAGCAGGGTAAAATAGACAGCCATGTTAGCCTGAGCCCCGCTGTGCGGCTGGACGTTGGCGTATTCCGCATGGAAAAGCTTTTTAGCCCTTTCGATCGCCAGACTCTCAACCGCGTCCATATTTTCGCAACCACCGTAATACCTCGCTCCTGGATATCCTTCAGCGTATTTGTTGGTTAAAATCGAACCCTGAGCTTCCAGAACAGCACGGCTGGCATAATTTTCTGAAGCAATCAGATTAATTGTGTTTTTCTGACGCTGTGCTTCTCTCCCGATGATATTGTCAACCTCAGGATCAACCCTGTTTAACGAACTCACGCCTGTCCTCCTGACTAAACCTGACCTTGTATAATCAGCGAAAATGCCCGGCTATCAGCTACGGCGGAAGCACACTCAATAACGCCTGTACTCCCTGCGCCTGTAATAGTAACCTACCGCAGCACCGTATAATATGCCACCGAGGTGAGCCTGCCAGGCAACATTTGAATAGAATGAAATCAAGATAAAACCGATCAAAATCGCCACCCAGAGTGGCATAGGCACCGGCAGGGGAAATGTGATCACCCTGGTATTTGGACGCATAACCACCAGCAACCCACCCAGTGCATAAATCGCTCCAGAAGCCCCGATAACCACTGAAAACTGTGAGAGCATGAAATACCCTGCTGGAATGTAAGATAAAACGAAATACATCAGGCCACCAATAATGCCACCAACAAAGTATGTGGTTAGAAAAACAGTTTCACCTACCAGACCGATAACGAAAGTCCCGAAGAAATACAGCGTGATCATATTAAAGATCACGTGCCAGATATCATAATGCACGAACATGTAAGTAAAAACCGTCCACCACTCAGAGCGGATATCTACCGGAGTAAAACCAAAACGATCTATAATAATGGCAGGGCTGATTCTCGTGGCGATGAAAACTACCAGATTGACCCCGATTAAAACCCAGATAGGATTCAGACCGGGTCGGCGGTAAGGTCTGTAAACCATGATTGTGCCTTCCTCACCTTTCTAAAAAGAATTTTTCCCGGGCAGAACTAATTCCAGACACATTCCTCCACCAGGAATCACCCTGATTTGCCTGAGATCTCCATATTGCAAAAATGCCCGGGCTATAAACATGCTCATTATACCATTTTTGTAGAAATAGAGGTAAACTGAAAAGCGTTACTGCTCATGAGCTTAACCTAACGGTTTCTCTGTCAGCGTACAAACAGAACCAGCTCGACCCTTTCAGAATTAATCCTTCCCCAGCAGGTACTTCCTCATGTTTTTAAAGATGACCTCGATTTTTTCATCCGGAGTATCGGGAGAAATATGAATCTGGATGTTCATCTGTAAATTCGGATCAACCCGGACGGACACAGATTCTTCGCCTTTTACCACAGATTTCGATGATGTTGAAACAGGCTCATTACTCATTACATCCTGAAAATCCGCCATACTGCTCAGACTCCTGAATGTTTCGACCAGAAACCCCATATCCCGATTTGAGGTATCAGGCTCCTCATGTTGAAGAATTTCGATGATGGTCTCATCTGCTTCAAGATAAGGACAAAAGACCAGATCAAACAATTTCTCATAAGCATTTTTGATCGCCGCAGCCAGAATCAAACCGCGCTTTTCATTGGTAACATAATTTACCCAGGTCCCAGAAGGCTCGTCTTTCTCGTTCAAAAATCCCAGTTTTTTGAGGATATCAAGTAAATAATTGCTGGAAGAACTTGAAAACCCCAGCGACCGGATGTATCCGGCATCTATCTTGCCGGAAGGGACCTCCAGAGTGATTATTTTCTCCAAAAATCTGGTGATATCTTCAGGTTTCTTGGTATAAGGATATTTTGCCACATCAACCTCCTGTCTTTAACTGGACACCGGGGTTGCCTTTCCGGCAACAATTTCCCCCAGTATTCCCTCGCCCTTTAAAGCCCGACATTTAACAGGGCAAATCCGGCTGGTTAAATCCTGATCGCTTTTAACATACACTTTCAGATAATTATCGGTAAGACCGGTCCAGTACTCTCCATCCTGCTGTTCGAAAAGCACGGGCAGGATCTGCCCGATAAACTTCTGATTAAACAGCTTCAGGCTTTGCTTCGATAGGTCAAGCATGATCTGAGTCCTTTTTCTTTTGGTAGCCGGATCAATCTGGTGACTCATTCCGGCAGCCGCTGTACCTTTCCGTAGAGAATAGGGAAATACATGTATCCGCGAGAACCCTATCTCTTCACAGTAACGCCGGCTCTCTTCAAATTCCTTTTCGGTTTCTCCCGGGAATCCCACGATAACATCGGTCGTGATAGCCACTCCGGGAATTTTCGACCGGATAAAATCAATCGTATCCCTGTAAAACTGCGGTGTGTACCGCCGGTTCATCCGTTTCAGGACATCTCCTGAACCGCTCTGGAGTGAAAGGTGAAAATGCCTGCAAAGCCTTTGATCCTGCCAGAGGTCAATTAAAGAAGCAGTAATTTCCTGCGGCTGGAGAGAGGAAAGACGCACGCGCTGGATGCCGGTTTCTCCCAGTACAGACCTGATCAATCCGGCGAGGTCCATACCATCATGATGATAGCGTCCGATTTCGGTACCGGTCAATACAACTTCCTGGTAGTTCTCAACAAGTCTCTGTCTGATCTGATTAATGATTTCTGCGGCAGGAAGACTTTTCTCCGTTCCCCTAACAAAAGGGACAATGCAGTAACTGCAATAATTTGAGCAGCCATCCTGAATCCGGATAAATGAGCGGGTGTGCCCTGTTGCCGTTAAACAGGAGTGTGCTCCGCTGATATTGATCAGATGTAAATCGGTTAGAATTTGTTTCAAATTCAATTTATCCTGGTTGCCCAGGATGAGATCAACACCATCAAATCCACCGATTGCCTCGAGTCGTCCGGCAAAGCAACCGGTTGCCACCACCAAAGCCGCCGGATTGCGCCGCTTAGCCATACGCAGAAAATGCCTGGACTTGCGATCGGCTACATGGGTTACAGTGCATGTATTTACGATAAAAATATCGGCTTCCTGATCAGGATTTACCAGCATGCACCCGGCTTCCTGGAGTTGCCTCGCCATTAACTCTGTCTCAGCCTGGTTCAGCTTGCAGCCAAGAGTCTGGAAGGCCACCCTGGGATGCTCAAATTCAGCGGTAACTGGTCGCAATACAATAAATACCTCCATTCGAATTATAAAAGCCGCTCCAATCACGGTCAAGGAAATTAAATACGGGAAAAACAACTTATGCAGAAAACCGGGCTGTGTTATACTTGTATAGGATGAACAGGGATATAAAAGAAAACGACGGCCGGGATACTTCGTATATTCCCAGACCCGGTGACAGGATATTCCGTGTACCCAGGATGCAACCCTGGCGAATTATACTTCCGGAAATCCACCGCAAAAGACCCTTTGGAATTTCCCTGCTCAACTTCATCTCCGGCTTTATCCTGCTGATTCTGCTCGGAGCAGTACTTTTAATGCTACCGGTATCCAGCAGAACTGGCCAGTGGACACCCTTTTTAACCAGCCTGTTCACCGCGACATCTTCCATGACGCTTACAGGATTAAATCTGGTTGATACACCCGGCTACTGGAGTTTCTTTGGTCAGGCAGTAATTCTCTTCCTGGTTCAAATCGGAGGATTGGGGATCATGTGCGGAGCCTCAATCTTTTTGCTGGCATCCAGCCGCCACGCAGGTCTAAACGGAACAGTTGTCCTGGGAGAATCCACCTCAGTATCCTACTCCGGTGGGGCACTCAGATTGATTAGAAATGTAGTTTGTTTTGCACTCATTGTTGAAACGATTGGCATCCTTATATCATATTACCCCTTCTACCTGCAGTATGGTCCAGTTATCGGACTCTGGCAGGCAACTTTTCAATCCATTTCCGCCTTTAACAATGCAGGATTTCACCTCTTCAGCACTTTCCGAAGCGTGCTACAAATGCCGTATGCTTATCTTATTATGTTAAGTTATTCCCTGCTGATTCTGATTGGAAGTCTCGGTTTTCTGGTATTCAATGATTTGTTCCGTTCGAGGGGTATCCGCAAATCTCCGGCAGAAACCAGGATTGTCCTTTTAACCACTCTTGTATTGATCTTGACCGGTGCCCTGATCATCCTGATTGTTGAATTCAATAACCCACAAACTCTGGGCGGTTCTCCGCTTTCCGACAGAATCTTCTTCTCTTTATTCCAGTCTTTATCCGCCCGAACGGCAGGATTTGATCTGATAGGCGTCCCATCTATGTCAATATACACGCTTTTTTTCATCATGGTTTTCATGTACATCGGTGGTGCAGTCAGCTCAACTGCCGGAGGCATCAAAGTCAATACTGCCGGATTGCTGGCAGCAACAATCTGGTCAACGATTCGTGGCAGAGAACATCCAGGTGCTTTTGGCAGGGAATTCCCACCCCAGAATATTTACCGCGCCATCACGCTTCTGGTGATTTCTCTTTGCTTTATTCTGGCAGTATTCATGGCTCTGGCCTTTTTTGAAAACTTTCCCTTTACGAATATTCTTTTTGAAATCATTTCAGCTTTTGGAAATGTCGGATTTACCACAGGAATCACTCCTGCTCTGTCCATAGTAAGTAAAGCCGTTCTAATTCTGACCATGTTTGTAGGAAGAATGGGTCCTCTGATATTGATTTCGATTCTGCTTAAAAGACAGCATTCCAGTAATTACAGGTACCCCCAGGAAACAATCAGGCTGGGATAAGGAGGATAACGGATGAAAAAACGCATCGTGGTAATAGGGCTCGGTAGATTCGGTGCCAGCGTTGCTACCACACTCTTCAACATCGGACATGACGTCCTGGCACTCGACCCCGAAGAATCTCTCGTACAACAGATGGTACCTCAGATCACACATGCTGCACAGGTTGACCCAACCAATGAGTCTGCTTTAAAGGATCTTGGCGTCGAAAACTATGAAATAGGAATTATCACCATCCCTATCATCGAAACAAGTGTAATCGCTACTATTCTTTTAAAGAAACTCGGTGTACGCTTTGTGATTGCCCGTGCGATCAGCGACCTGCATGAAATAATATTGAAAAAAATCGGAGCCGATAAGGTTGTCTATCCTGAACGGGAAATGGGTACCGGTATTGCCTATGTCCTCACACTTGGCGATGTGCTTGATTATATTCCGGTTACTGGGGATTACGGAGTAGCCAAGCTTTCTGTACCAGCTTATTTCGTAGATAAGTCACTGGCAGAAATCGGTTTTGGTCGTGGAGGGAAATGGGGCGTCATAGTGCTCCTTTTGCAGCGCAAACATGAGATTATGGTAAGTCCCAGCAATGCAGAAACTCTCAAACCCGATGATGTTCTGGTAGTTTCAGGGAGCTGGGATAAACTAGAGGAGCTGTTTACCCAGTTCCAGAAAAAACAGAATAGTTGAAGAAGGGTATTTATACCTTTAAAGTGTTGTTGATAACAACTAGTCTTTGCTACTTGTTATTAAGTTTTATGGCAAAACCAACGGCAATACACACAATTCCCGGAATCAAAGCAAATATTAAACCGCCTAGAAACTGCATCCTGAAGCTTATTCCAAAACCATAAAATGAATATAAATAAACCAGACCAACCAAAATTGAAAAAATCCAGAAAAATTTAGGTTTTTTCAAAAATCCAATAACCAGAGCCAGCAAACATCCAATATAACCAATTATTGCTGTTAAGAAAAATCCGGCACCCGATCCAAGATTTCTTGTACTCCACAAAGTATAGGATGACGAATATGCCAGCGGTAATCCCGCTAAGATAATCAAAAGACCAAACCATGCTAAACATATTAAAAATCTTCTCATGACAATCCTTTAACTGTTCTTGAATCATCATGCTCTACTCAATATTTATTAATGTTCAAAAAACCTTCATTATTCTTTCAAACAGGTTATCTCCAAATCCTTGAGATAACAGAACTTACCTTGACAGCATTCCAATTAATACCCGCAGAATAATTCCACGGATCATTAAAATACACAATCCCATCATTATCATATCCTTTAATTGCGCACCAGTGCCAATCCGTGTATTGCGAAGTATAAGAAAACATTACTCCTAGAGGCCTATTAGCATTTATTTCTCCAGTGATAATGCTAAAATCGCGATTGATATTCCAATCGGTGATAAAATTTGGATAACCGTATGCTTCTGCCCAATTCACAAAACCAGGGCCAAAAAGCCAAGGAGGCACCCCATGAAAAAATGGAGCCCAGTTATTGCAGTACATTGTGTTGTAAAGCCCTGTTTCATCAGCCCACCACCCAGGTAAATAAGTATAATTCCGATAATACTTCCAATATTCTGCAATCATTGCCCCTGTGGTAGGACCGCAATTGTTATTATTACGCTGCTCAGGAGGGAGATTACTATCCCACATACATTCTTGAGGAACTGGGATGCTAACAATAGTTGATAATGTCGTATTTCCAGTATTGTATACAATACTATCTTTTCTATATTGATTAGGAGCAACCAAATCAGTTATCAAGTCATTTGTATTAACTAATTCATGTGAACTCAAGTTAATTGCTATTTTCTCATCGCCAATGTTATATAAGGCATAATACCGACGATAGCCTGCATATACAATTTTAGGCTCATACTTGTTTGCATTCGCGAAAACCGCTTTTACTTCATTAGAAGATGGAATATTCTGAAATTCTTCACTAGCTGCTTCTAATACATCAAAATGATATAACGAACTCCCAATGAGGATATATCCTATTGAAATCTTGTTCTTCACAACAAAAAATAAATATCCAATTATATTACCTTGTAGGTCGTAGCATACAGGACCATTTTGCAAAATAACGTCATCCCATTCCGAATTGATATACAATCCCTTTGTTAATATAAAAATATTAGCATTGTCTCTGGCTATTTGTATTTCTGATTTTTCACCAGCTGCATTAATATTGCTGGACAATGTGAATAAAAATAAAATTACCGATACAAATATGAATATCAATATCTTTCGCATAATTTTTTATTCCTTTTATTTTATTTTTCCAGGCCATCGTAACTTTCTTTAAACAATGTCTGTCTATTCAATTCTAAATTACTTTTATTTTTGGTCTGCCTTTCAAAAAAGACGCAGAGTAAAATTTATTTGCTTGGTAAAGCCTGTAATGTATGTTTAAAATTATTTCTGTTATCTTACTTTATTACGATATTCTTTGTCAACATAAGAATTAGCAATATTTGTTCCTCATGATTTTTATAAGATTATTAACAATCTTTAACAAAAAGTTTTACATTTTCTTACGGAGTAGCCAAGCTTTCTGTACCAGCTTATTTCGTAGATAAGTCACTGGCAGAAATCGGTTTTGGTCGCGGAGGGAAATGGGGCGTTATTGTACTTCTCCTGCAGCGCAAACATGAGATTATGGTCAGTCCCAGCAATGCGGAAACTCTTAAACCGGATGACGTTCTGGTCGTTTCAGGAAGCTGGGATAAGCTGGAAGAGCTTTTCGCCCAGTTCCAAAAAAACCAGAATAGTTAAAGACAGGTCTTTAGACCGATCTAAATTATTGACTACGATTATTTAAGGATAACTTCTTATTACTATTTACAGCAGGCTTATTTAATCAAGCCGACCAAAATCCAGTAAGGAATGGACATGGCCAGGCTTATCAAGCTTACCACGAAGTAGATTACCCCAGCTTTTAAGAGATGATTTCTGGGCCAGACCGTTCTGCCGGCAACCGACTCAGCCAGCACAACGAAAGGTTGCTGGTAAGCCAGAAAGAAACAATTGCCAGTGATGATAAAGACCGTATAAACCACCAGCGGATGAATACCGTAATTACTCGCCAAAATTGGCAGCAAAGGCAGTAAAAATGGAATCGTGGCGTATAACTGGGCAGCATCCAGAAAGCGCCAGATAAACAAAAAACCTAGTGCCACAAATAGAATCAGCCAAGGATTTACTGCCAGTATATCGATAACCGGCGTCAGAGAATTACTCAGGAAAGAAGATAACCCAGATTCCTGGAAAACTGTGCCCAGTCCCATTACGGAACCCAGAAATATCACCAGGTCCCAGCTAATCGCTGGTCCGATGTCTTTTGCGCGGATCACACCCAGCACAGCCAGTAAAGCAAAGGCACCCAGAACAATTGCTACATCGGGGAGATGATGTAACTGGGTGGTCACCAGCAGTGTAAAAGTTATTACCAGGATGACCAGGGTTGCCTTCTCGGCAAAACTCATCGGACCCAGTGCACGGTATTCTTCTTTGAATTTTTCCCGATCAATCTTAAGCTCTTCGCGGGGCTTCATAAATACATAGAGAGCTAAAATAAATAAAACAGAGAGCAATAGCGAAGGAAATAACAAAGCCTTAAGCCATGACCCTGAAGTGATGATCCCCTGCAATCCAGGTGTGGCATCGAAGTAAGCGATGGCAAGGGGACCCCAGAGGGCTCCTGTGACCCAGCCACTTCCAGGAATAATCACCATGCCCCAGGCAGCTAACATCAGAAAACTGGCACCAGTCGTGCCACCTTTGATCTTGCAGATCTCCAGAGTCGCTACCGCGATGGGTATTACAATGGCTATTCTTACTGAGATAGAAGGGGTAAGAACCGATAACAGGATACCGATGATGACCCATGAAATTGTCAGAGTCAGATAGCTGGGCTTAAAAAAACTGATCACCATGTATGCCAGCCGTTTCCCCAGACCTGTCTTGCTCAGAGCAAACCCGAAATAAAGAGCTGGTATCAATATCCAGAGTGCCCGGCTGGTAAAGCCAGTGGAAACCACGTTATATTTTAGCCCTGAAGTCAGGAATAAAAGCAGCATCACCGCGCTGGCGATAGAAAGAGGAACCCACCTTGAGCCAAAGATCCACAGGCCAACTGTAAACAGAACTGAGGAAATCACTACATGTCCCTGAACTCCCAGTGCTGGAGCAAAGGGGCGCACCAGTGCAAAAAACAGGGCGATAGCCGCAAAAAACAGGATGCCCAGGATCCGTGGCTTAATAATACTCTGCAGTATATTTAGCGTGATTCCAGCTAAAAACTGCGTTTTGAGTCTTTGACTTTCAACTGCCATACTTACACAATATCGGCAAACTCAAAAAGTGTCAATAATCGATTCAGTATGTCCAAATTGTATACGCTCAAAATCAATAATATGAAAAAATTTTTAACATTAGGATACATTTATGGGAACAGCGTTAACGATTTTTCATCCACCAGTAAATTGCCTTTATACACTGGAAACAGATATAATAATCCTGGTAATTTTTCTCCGGGTGTGGCTTATCCACCTGACTGGAGGAATCCGGATTAATGCCGCAAGTTTATCTCTGGATTATTTTCGGCGCAGTTTTCGTAACCGCCCTGATTTTTGACCTAGCCGTTTTTCAGCGCAAAGCACACGTAATACCCATGAAAGAAGCCCTCAGGCTAGTATTTTTCTGGGTTTCTCTGGCTGCCGTCTTCAATCTAGTCGTGTACTTCACGGAAGGATCCGCCAAAGCACTTGAATTTACCACAGCTTATTTAATCGAGTACTCTCTGAGCATTGACAACCTTTTCGTCTTTCTGGCTATCTTTACCTATTTCGCAGTTCCCAGAGAATCCCAGCGCCGGGTGCTCCTCTGGGGTATCCTCGGCGCACTTGTTTTTCGTGGTATTTTTATTTTCGCCGGAATAACTCTCCTGAGGAAATTCCATTTTTTAATCTATCTTCTAGGCGCTATTCTGATATTTACCGCCATCAGGTTGCTCAGACAAAAAGAAGAAGACGTTCATCCCGAAAAAAATTTTATGGTACGGCTAGCAAAGAAATTCATCCGTTGCGATCCAGCCTATGATGGGTGTAAATTCTTTGTGCGCAGAAGAGGATTGCTGCATATAACCCCTTTAATACTGGTTTTGATGTCAATAGAAACCATGGATGTCATGTTCGCTGTTGATTCGGTTCCGGCTGTGTTGAGCATCTCGCTCGATCCGCTAATCGTTTACAGCTCAAATATGTTTGCCATTCTTGGTTTAAGGTCGCTTTTCTTCGCCATCTCCGGTCTATTTTACCTCTTCAGGTATCTCGTCCATGGATTATCTGTCGTTCTCCTGTTCGTGGGAATCAAGATGCTGATGGCAGATTTCTATTCCCTGCCGGTTTATATCTCTCTAGGGATAATTACCGCCATATTAGTCGGTTCGATACTGGCCTCGATACTCATCCCGCACAAAAAGCCGGATTCTTCAAATTGAATCTAAAGCTGTTTTTGTTTATAATGATTCTGGCAGTAATAACAGTTCGTGGTGGGTATAGTGCAGCGGTCTAACACGCCAGGTTGTGGCCCTGGAAATCGAGGGTTCAAGTCCCTCTACCCACCCCAGTAATTTATCCCGCATCATCGCCTTTGACCGCTCATCCGGTTTTTCTTTAGCCTGAATCGATCCTCTTTCAAAATTATCTGTTTTCAAATCACCCGCAATAAGGCATAATAAAATCAGCCGGTATTTTTACGTACGTCAGGATTATTCAAAAAGGTAACCCGCGCATGGCTCAATTTGAAAAACCATATCACAGTCTTCCCCCTGAAGAGGTTATCAATATCCTGGATTCCCGTTTATCCGGTCTTACCACCCGGGAAGCCTCCTCCCGTCTGCTCCAGTATGGCTTTAATGAACTAAAAACACAGAAACCGATCTCCCTGGTTATGCTCTTCCTCAGGCAATTTGCGAGCCCACTGATTTATGTCCTTCTGGTAGCAGGCATTATCTCTCTCGTCTCACAATTTCTTACCGGAGAAGAGCATTATATTGATGCAATCGTTATTTTTATAGTCATCATTCTGAACGCAACAATTGGTACTCTTCAGGAAAGTCGAGCAGAAAGAGCCATGAAAGCCCTGGTAGAAATGGCGGCTCCGAAAGCCAGGGTTAGGCGTGAAGACCGGATTTTGCTTATTCCTGCCCGGGAAATCGTACCGGGGGATATCGTTATTCTTGAGTCAGGCGATAAAGTACCTGCTGATCTCAGACTAATTCAGAGTGCAAATTTATTTGTTAACGAATCTGCGCTAACCGGTGAATCGATGCCGGTTGAGAAAAACCCGCAGGCGGTTGATCAGAGAGCCCTGATTCCCGAGAGAACCAGCATGTTATTTACCGGTACAATCATCACTGCCGGCAGAGGGCTGGGGATAGCAGTCAGAACCGGCATGTCCACTGAGATCGGCAAAATTGCCAGGGAAATAGGAGAAGTTAAACCGGAAGATACTCCTCTGCAGAAAAACATCTCTCGCCTCAGCCGTTACCTTGTATTTATTTTCCTGGGAGTAAGCCTTCTCCTCGTCGTGGTAGGCCTGTTACAGGGTCTTAAGATTTTCGAACTGTTTCTGCTCGCAATCGCCGCAGCAGTAGCCTCCATCCCCGAGGGACTGCCAGCAGTGGTAACCGTCGTCCTGTCAATCGGCATGCGCACCATGGCACGGCGCAACGCCATAATCCGCAAGCTGATTGCTGTGGAAACCCTGGGGTCAGCAACCGTGATTTGCACCGATAAAACCGGCACTTTAACCATGAATCAAATGACCGTCCGCCAGATTTTCACCGACGGACGACTTATTGAGATCAGCGGGGAAGGTTATGAACCCCGCGGTGAATTCCGGTTTAATGGCAAAGTTATTTCACCGGATCAGGACGAACTTTTAAGATTGCTTTTAACCGCCGGTACACTGTGTAACGACGCGTCCCTTTATCAGGTTGATCAGAAATACAGCATTGCGGGTGATCCGACCGAAGCAGCACTGGTGGTAGCAGCAGCCAAAGCCGGACTGGACAAAGCAACATTACAAAATGAGCATCCGCGAATTGATGAGCTGCCTTTCGCCAGTGAAAAACAATACATGGTCACCCTGCACTACATGGCGACCGTTCATGCGGATAAACACCGGAAGATCGCCTATATCAAGGGTTCTCCTGAAAAAATCCTTTCTTATAGCAGGTATATTATCAAAAACCAGCAACAGGTTGAGCTGACTGACGGGGAGGTTCAGGAAATCTCTAAGGTTGCCAGTCAGATGGGCAGAAATGCTCTGAGGGTAATCGCCTTTGCCTTCAAAATAATCCCTGAAAATAACCGGAAATTAACTGACCAGGATGTCCAGCAAGACCTGACCTTCCTCGGGTTGGCCGGGATGGCAGATCCTCCGCGTGAAGAAGCAAAGGAAGCCATTAAATTATGTAAACAGGCCGGCATCAGGGTCAAAATGATCACCGGAGACAACCCGATCACAGCTGAGTCGATTGCCCGACAGATCGGCCTTCCGGAAGGGAAATCGATCACCGGTTATGAACTCCAGAACATGAGCGATACTGAGCTGGCGGCAGAGATCGAAAATATCACGGTCTTTGCCCGGATCGAACCACTTCATAAATTGAGGATTGTCAACGCTCTGAAAGCCAACGGAGAAATCGTCGCCATGACCGGCGATGGCGTAAATGATGCTCCAGCCCTGAAAGCAGCCGATATCGGGATAGCCATGGGAATCACCGGCACGGACGTCGCCAAAGAAGCCAGCGACATGGTGCTGGCGGATGATAATTTCGCCTCAGTGGTCGCAGCGGTAGAGGAAGGCAGAGCTATTTTTAACAGGCTGCGAAACGTACTTTTCTATACTTTAAATACCAACCTCGGTGAGCTGGTGACCCTGATACTGGCGCTGGTTTTTCTCGGGCAGTCACCTCTCCTGGCAGTACAGATCCTCTGGATAAACCTGGTCACGGATACTGCCGGAGATGTTCCTCTCGGCTTTGAACCAAAAACTGGGGATGAGTTAAAACAACCTCCCCGACCACCTCAAATCGGTCTGATGTTCCCCGGGTTGCTGGTACGGATCATCACCATGGCATTGCTAATTGGAGCGGGTACGTTCCTCGTCTTCCGCTGGTCACAAAATCATATGAATCTGGAAGAAGCACGCACGGTAGCTTTCTGCACACTGGTAGCTTTTGAGTGGTTCATGGCTTTCAGCGCCCGCTCCGATGAACACCCAGTACTCCGCATTGGACTCTTTCGCAACAAAATCCTTTTATTTTCAATCCTTCTGGCAGTGATTTTACAAATGGCTGTGGTATATATACCATTCATGCAGGTAGCTTTTAAAACCCATCCTCTCAACCTGAGGGATTGGGGTATAGTTATCCTTACAGCGGTAGGGCTTTTCCTGCTGGAAGAATTACGCAAGCTACTCTTCCCACGGTTATTCAGTTTCGGCAAATATCAGCCCTGGAAACTATCAGCCTTCGGACGTGGGAAAGGATGATATTTTCTCAACAATATGGCACATAATTAACCACACAAAGGAAGAAGAAAAAATGGAACATGAGAAAAAAGCAAGCGCAAATGAAACGATACTGGCAAAAGCTATCAAAATGGCCGATCTTGTAAATTATCAGGAGGGCGCTATTGTCAGCCGCACCTTGATTGATCAGGCCACCGGAACGGTCACCCTCTTTGCTTTTGCCGAAGGACAGGGACTCAGTGAGCATATGGCTCCGTTTGATGCTCTGGTTTATGTTTTTGATGGGGAAGCCGATATCACGATCGCTGGTAAGACATTAAGCTTAAAAGCCGGGGACATCACCATCATGCCTGCCAACAAGCCGCATGCTCTAAAAGCTGTCAAACAATTCAAGATGATGCTGGTGATGATCAGGAAATAAACACAGCGCAGGAGATTATGAAAATCAGGTGAGATGACCTGATCTAGTTCAGATAGAATGGTGACACTATAATAGTGTTATGAAAATAATAAGTGGATTAGTCCCTGGAGCCTTAAAATTAGCCAAATTGAACTTTAATCTGTCTCGGGAGGCAAGAAGAAG